>ERZ827101.126-NODE-126-length-123214-cov-10.717536_pt1 | contig 123214 bp, 114 predicted proteins | sample MGYA00519869_ERZ827101 | MGnify/ENA primary metagenome ERZ827101 (study PRJEB31778, sample SAMEA3449256) | human gut metagenome | biome: human gut; feature: human-associated habitat; material: faeces | place: United Kingdom | collected 2010/2012 ...
CGCGGAGTGCTCCAAACTTGGAAAGACACGGATCATCGAAGATGCAAACATTCGGCCGGTTAGAAATGCCACATTTTTTGAACCGAATGTCCATCTGTATTTCCACATGAAATCCCCAAGTGCGTTTCTTATAATAATATTACTAATTACCCAAAAAATTCTATGCTTATTACGACAATCTGTTTTCTAATCGTGCCGTTCCTCATCACACGCATAGGTCTCACAAAATCTTCCCGAAAATGCAGGAGACTCGCCACCCGCATACAAATGCGAGGTATCTCCGAACCCGCAGACGCGGAAAGATGCCACGCCGGGACGGCGCTCCTCGGTATACACCGTGGTGACGGACGTCGGCGCCGCGCAGGTATAATGCCACAGAATCATCGGTGACACATTCATCAGATGCGACAGCAGCACACACTCCAGACCGAAGTGGCAGAAGAACACAAGCGTATCGCAGTTCGCCTTTGCGACGCGGTAGATGTCGCCCTCGCGCACATAGCCGTGCTCCGCCAGCAGGGCATCAAAATTTGATACCACCCAGCCATACTCTGCACCTACGCCAACGTCCGGTTTCTTTTGCACACGGATGCCGTTTCCCTCATGCGCTCCGGGAGCCAGTCCCTCACGCATGGTCTGCTGCGTCGCCCACAGGTCGCGCCGGAAGAACTCCTCTTCTCTCGTCCAGTCCTCCGGCAGCCAGTCCCAGGCGATCGACTTTTGATCCGGGCAATCCGGTCGGTCGATCTTCGTATCGAACTCCCTGAGCCACAGACATTCCTTTGCCTCGCGGTTCATCTTCTGTAACGTCAGGGACGCCGTATCCTTCGCCCGCCCGAGCGGCGACACATAGAACTCCTTAACAGGAAGCTTTGACAGGCGTTCTGACAAAAGCTCTGCCTCGCGCCAGCCCTTTTCTGTCAGGGTATCATGCTCATAATCCGGATCCCCGTGCCGTACAATCAATAATCTCATACTGCCGCAAATGCCTCCGCAAGATCTTCAATAATATCGTCCACATTCTCTGTTCCAATCGACAGACGGATGGTGTTCGGCTTGATGCCCTGCTCTAACAGTTCCTCCGTCGTAAGCTGGGAATGTGTCGTGGATGCCGGATGAATCACGAGCGACTTCACATCCGCCACATTGGCAAGCAGAGAGAACAGCTCCAGATGATCGATGAAGTCTTTTGCGGTCTGCTCGTCTCCCTTGATCTCGAACGTAAAGATCGAACCGCCGCCGTTCGGGAAATATTTTTTGTAGAGTGCCTGCTGCACCGGATCCTCCGATACCGACGGATGATGCACCTTCTCCACCTTCGGGTTGTTGTTCAGATATTCTACGACCTTTAATGCATTCTCCACATGGCGCTCCACACGCAGCGACAATGTCTCAAGTCCCTGTAAAAACAGGAAAGAGTGGAACGGAGAGATGGTTGCACCGGTGTCGCGCAGTAAAATGGCGCGGATCTTTGTGACGAACGCTGCCGGTCCTGCCGCCTTTGTAAAACTGATGCCGTGGTAGCTCGGATTCGGCTCCGTCAAGGACGGGAACTTGCCGCTTGCCTCCCAGTCAAACTTTCCGCCGTCCACGATCACGCCGCCGATGGCTGTTCCGTGTCCGCCGATAAACTTGGTTGCCGAGTGAACGACAATATCTGCTCCGTACTCAAGCGGGCGGACCAGATACGGCGTTGCAAAAGTGTTGTCCACAACCAGCGGAATCTGATGCGCATGCGCGATCGCTGCGATCTTCTCAATATCCACAACGTCCGAGTTCGGGTTGCCGAGCGTCTCAATGTGGATCGCTCTGGTGTTCTCCTGGATTGCCTGCTCCACCTCGTCGTAATTGAATGGATCGACGAAAGTTGTCGTGATACCATACTCCGGGAATGTATGTGCCAATAGATTGTAGGTGCCGCCGTAGATGTTGTTTGCAGCCACGATGTGCTCGCCAGCATGCGCCAGATTCTGGAGTGTATAGGCGATCGCCGCCGCACCGGAAGCCACGGCAAGCGCTGCCACACCGCCCTCCAAAGCTGCGATTCTCTGCTCGAAGACATCCTCGGTCGGGTTTGTTAATCTGCCATAGATATTTCCCGCATCGGTCAGTCCGAAACGCGCCGCCGCATGCTCACTGTTGTTAAATACATAAGAAGATGTCTGGTAGATCGGCACTGCTCTCGCTCCGGTCACCGGATCTGCCTCCTCCTGTCCTACGTGAAGCTGTAATGTCTCAAATTTTAACTTTCTGTCCTTTAATGCTTTTCCCATGTTATGTTTCTCCTTTTATTTTCATTTTGGAAGTTCTGTCTGTTGATAATCTGATGATAACATGAGAAAACCAACCTGTCTAATATGAAAAAAAAAGCACCAGTTATAGGTTATTCCTATAGCTGGTGTTTTCTAATCTAATCCTCTTTTTTAAAGATTGCATTGCGCACTTTTGCGAGTGCATTCAAAAGAATCGTTCCAAGCACACAGCAGCAGATGATCTCTCCCGCTCCGACGGTCAGCATGTAAAACGGAATCGACCAGTCTCTTCCGCCATATTCCATGGTAAGTCCATATCCGTAGCGGAGTACCAGCGGAATGATGATGATATTTGATACCACCGGCGCGAGCGTGCATAAAAACTTGTGCTTGCGGAGCAGATATGTTCCGACTGCGCCGAGCAGCGTCGCCAGACTGCCGAAGATCACATCATAGATGGCTGCTCCCGTCAGAAGGTTGGCAAGCAGACATCCCACAAACAGTCCCGGAATTGCCGCCGGTGTAAAGTACGGCAGAATGGTCAGCGCCTCGGAAATCCGGACCTGAATGGCTCCCGATGCCAGGTTGAACGCACTGATAAAATAGGTCAGCACGACATAGATTGCTGCAATCATCGCAGCGTGCACAATGAATTGTACCTTAGAGTTTCTCATATTCTGTTCTCCTTTAGTTTTGTTTTACGAGTGGAAGGTCTCGAACACTCGATTCATTTAACGCCGGAAATCGGCGGCAAGCCCGCTTAGACCTTGTTTTTATGGGCTACGCAACGTCTGACATTTTATCACAGTCTGCCAAAAAAGGCAACGGCAAAATTTCTCCCGTAAAATTTTTCACGCAAAAAACTGCTCCGCGAGCGTAATGCTCCCAATATAAACCACCGGTCCTGTCATGTCAATTCTGCCGTCCCGGGCAAATTCCACCAGAAGCTCCCCGCCGTGCATATGCACCGTCACACGGTCGCCGACAAATCCCATCTTGTGCGATGCGGCAGCCGCTGCACAGGCTCCTGTTCCCGACGCGTATGTATAACCCGCGCCGCGCTCATAGATCTCGATCTGAATATTTTCCCGGTCGAGCACCTGACAGAGCTGCATGTTGATACGGTTCGGAAAATATCTGGAATTTTCCACATACGGGCCAAGCTGCATCGCTTTTTTCTGGCTGACCTCCTCGAGCATCAGCACACAATTTGGATTTCCCAGGGAGACGCAGGTCGCGTTATAGAAATTATCGTCAAAAAAGATCGCCTCGTTGACAATCTCCCCCTCAAACCCGACCACCGGGATTTCCTTTGCCACAAACTCCGGGTATCCCATGTCCACGCGCATGAGATCGCCCTGCTCGTTTAAAAACGTCACCCTGGTCTCACCCGCTTTTGTGTGCAGCACATAGCTCTCCTCTGTCACATACCCCATATCTTTTAAATATTTGGAAAAAATGCGGATACCGTTTCCGCTCTTCTCCGCCTCACTCCCGTCCGGGTTGAAAATGCGCACCCGCATTTTGTCCCCATCAAAAAAAGGGCCATAGAGAATGCCGTCTGCTCCGACTCCCAAATTGCGCCGGCAAAGTGCTTCCACCTGCCTTTCCTGCAATTCACATGCATTGCGATTCGGATCGTAGATCAAATAATCATTCCCCAGCCCATGGTATTTACGCAGTGTTATCTCTGCCATAAATGTCTCCGGTATCTGTTCTTATTCTATTATATGCTGTATTGGCGCGGATGCCATCTCTTCAGGGATATCCTGCTCCTCTTCCGTCTGCTTGTTCTGCTCGATCAGGCTGCGGATCGCCTCCGTCTTCTCATGAAGAATCTTGTCGATCTGCCCTTTTGTCACCTCATCGGTCACTTCCTCATTGCCGTAATTCGCCGAGCTGACTGTCAGCTCCGGCTCCACAGGAAGCTGCTGCCCGGTAACCGCATCCTCTTTCTCCCCGGTCTGTTCTTCCTTTGGCTCCGCATACGGTGTCGGTATATAATTCACATTCCAGTATTTTACAATACTGCGGTGCATCCGTTCCTGCTTGTCTCTCTCATCGATTCTATCCAACATATACTGTCGACCTGCCCCACTTATTTTCTAATTTATTTATACTACAAATTCTGCCGTACTTCCATAACATTTTGCATTTCCTGCTGAAAATTTTCTGTATAAAAACGCCCCGAATGAAGCATGCTTTTTAACAGAAAATCAAACCGGAGGAAACGCATCATGTCTTCATACAAAGTTGAAATCTGCGGTGTCAACACCGCGAAGCTGCCTGTTTTAAAAGAAGAGGAAAAGGACGCTCTCTTCACACGCATCAAACAGGGAGATGCCACTGCCCGCGAAACCTACATCAAGGGAAACCTCCGCCTCGTCTTAAGTGTGATCAAGCGTTTTTCCGGAAACCACGAGAATGTGGATGATCTCTTTCAGATCGGATGCATCGGTCTGATCAAATCCATCGACAACTTCAATCCTGCACTGGGCGTAAAGTTCTCCACCTATGCGGTTCCGATGATCATCGGTGAGATCCGCCGGTATCTGCGTGACAACAACTCGATCCGCGTCAGCCGTTCCCTGCGCGACACCGCCTACAAAGCCATCCACACCCGCGAGATTCTTGCCAAAACCTCCTGCAAGGAACCGACATTAGAAGAGATTGCAAAAGTCTCCGGTCTCACCCAGGAGGAGATCGTCTTCGCCCTGGATGCCATCCAGAGCCCTGTCAGCCTCTACGATCCGGTCTATACCGACGGAGGAGACACCCTCTACGTCATGGACCAGATCAGTGACAAAAAAAACCGCGAGGACAACTGGATCGAAGAACTCTCTCTAAACGACGCCATGAATCATCTGAACGAGCGCGAGAACTTCATCCTGCGCCTCCGCTTTTACGAGGGAAAGACACAGATGGAAGTCGCCGAGGAGATTCACATCTCCCAGGCACAGGTCAGCCGTCTTGAAAAATCCGCCTTAAAATCCATCCGCACCTATCTCTCCCTGTAATGCCTACCGCTCCCACTTGTTGCAGAGTTCATTGATCTGGTCCGCAAATTTGCCAAGTTCGCGGTTCGGCATACCCTCGCACTTGCGGATCACCGTCATCAGGCGCTCGCCGGCTGCCACAAGTCTTGCAAAGATATTGTTGACTGCGCGGGTACTCTTCTTCTCCACCGCCTCTCTGGAGCCCTGTGCCACACAGGCGCCTGTCAGCAGATCAAACGCATCACCGCTGAAGGGCGCGTAAGCCTCCAGCCCCAGCTCCTCGTGAATATGCGCCGCAAACTGCTCCGTCACCTTGTCTTCGCCATGTACGATAAAAACGCGCTTCGGCTTCGGGTCAAACATGCTCACCCATTTAGTCAGCTGGTTCACGTCCGCGTGGCCGCTGATTCCCGGAAGGTTCTCGATCTTCGCCTGCACCTTGATCGTCTCGCCAAAGAGCTTCACTTCCTTTGCCCCGTTTAACAGCATATTCCCGAGCGTGCCCGGAACCTGATATCCGACAAACAGGATCGTGGAATCCTTTCTCCATAGATTGTGCTTCAGATGATGCCGGATCCGCCCCGCCTCGCACATGCCGGACGCAGAGAGAATGACTTTCGGCTTGTCGTTAAAATTGATCATCTTCGACTCGTCGCTGGTGATCGCCATCCGAAGCCCTGGAAAACCGATCGGGTTGATGCCCTGCTGCACAAGTGCGAGCGCGGTGTCATCAAAACAGTCCTGCACATTTTTGCCGAAAATCGTGGTGGCTTCCACCGCGAGCGGACTGTCCACATACACCTCAAAATTCTGGAATTCCGGAAGCAGATTCTCCATCTTGATCCGACGGATAAAATACAGCATCTCCTGCGTACGTCCCACCGAGAACGCCGGTATGACCAGATTGCCGCCTCTCGTAAACGTATCGCGGATCACGCGGGCAAGCTCCACGGCATAATCCGGCGGTGTCTCATGCGTGCGGTCACCGTACGTCGACTCCATGACCACGTAATCCGCCGATGTAAGATACTCCGGATCCTTGATGAGCGGGCGGTTCCCCGGTCCGATGTCTCCGGAAAATACGATCTTGCGCTCCTCCACACCCTCAGCAGTGTTCTCAGAGATCCACATCTCAATACTGGAAGATCCAAGCAGATGCCCCGCATCCACAAACCGGACTTTTAAGCCCTCACAGACGTTGATCACGCTGTGGTAGTCGCAGGATACAAAATGTCCCAGAACCCCCACCGCATCATTCATATCGTAGAGCGGTACGACCTCCGGCCTGCCGGCACGCTTCGCCTTGCGGTTCTTCCACTCCGCCTCAAACATCTGGATATGCGCGCTGTCCTTGAGCATAATCTCGCACAGCTGATGTGTCGCCGTCGTCGTAAAAATCTGCCCGCGGAAGCCATGATTATATAACATCGGAAGCAGACCGGAGTGATCGATGTGCGCGTGTGTCACAAACACATAGTCGATCGTCGACGCGTTCACCGGTATCTCCTGATTGACATACAGATCCGGTCCCTGTTCCATACCGCAGTCCACCAGTACATGCTTATCCGCAAACTCCAGATAATGACAGCTTCCTGTCACCTCGTGTGCAGCCCCCAAAAATTCAAGCTTCATATGCATTCCCCCCAGCATTTTTTTGATAAGACCATTATACACGTAATGTCCTGCGGTTACAATTCTTTTCCCTTGTCTCTTTTTTCACAATCCCGGGCAGCGCTACTCAAAGCGCACAATTTCTTTCTTCAGGCGTCCCATGATTTTTTTTTCAAGACGCGAGATGTAGGACTGGGAAATCCCCAGCATATCCGCCACCTCTTTCTGCGTTTTCTCCTCCCCTCCCGCCGTGTTCAACCCGAAGCGCAATTCTATGATCATGCGCTCTCTGCCGGTCAGTCCGGCAATCGCTGTCATGAGCAGCGAGCGCTCCACATCCGTCTCAATATCCCGGTAGATCACATCCTCATCCGTTCCTAAAATATCCGACAGCAGCAATTCGTTTCCATCCCAGTCCACGTTTAACGGCTCGTCGATGGACACCTCCAGCCTGGTCTTGCTGTTTCTGCGCAGATACATCAGAATCTCATTTTCGATGCAGCGCGACGCATAGGTTGCCAGCTTGATATTTTTATCCGGATTGAATGTGTTGATCGCTTTGATGAGACCTATGGTGCCGATCGAGATCAAATCCTCCACGCCTACTCCTGTATTGTCGAACTTTTTTGCGATATATACCACCAGACGCAGATTGTGTTCGATCAGTTTTCTCCGCGCCTCCTCCGCCGCATCTGTAGCAAGCATCCGGATGCACACGCTCTCCTCCCCTGCATCCAGCGGCGGCGGCAGCACCTCCGCGCCGCCGATATAGTGCACCTCATCATTCTCCCCGAACAAAAAGCGTCCGATTCCGTTCAAAATTCCCCGCATCCCGTAATCCGGGACCATCCATTTTATGTACATGTAAGCTCCTTTCTTCACTGTCATCCCAGGGATGCATGCAGAATCAGGTCATATTCTTTGTCCTCAAGCAACCCCTTCTGTGCGATTCCAACCGCCATGTGTTCATACCGCCGCATCTGCCTGCCATCCTGCAGTATCATCTCATCCACATCCATCACCGCAAGAAGTCCGTCCTCTGCTCCAAGAGCACGGTACGGCACAAACCGGATTCTGTCTTTTGTCTGATCCACAAATTTTTCCGCCAGGCTATAGCTCAAAATACAGATCGGCTGCCCGGTATAGGGATCTCTTAACTGGTTCCCGCTGTCCCAGTAGGCGCTTAACGCCATCCGGCGCGCATCTTTTCCAAGCCATGCCCGGCGCACATGGCTGCCAAAGGCTCTTCTTCTCCCAAGATACCGAAGAAGACCGCACGTTACCGTCACTGCAGCCGCAATCGCCACTCCTCTGCTTTTTGATAAAATACCGCTCTCCTGCAGCCATTCAAACGCCCCGCCGAGCAGAAGAACCACCAGATACACCGCCAACCAGTTCTCAAAGAACTGCCTCCTGTCACACCTCCCGAAACAGATGACTGTCATCAGTGTGTTGATGAGAAAATGCGTGAGCAGGCAGTACAGCAGATAATTGCGGCAAAGCAGGATGCAGCACAGCCCGAGCACTGCGGAAACAGCCGCCCCAAGCAGCAGCCACCGCATTTTCCTGCATCTCTTCAAAAAAAGATTTGCCCCTGCAACAGCAAGGAAATCCATGAGAAAATTCTGGATCAAAAATACGTCTGCATAAAATACATATATTTCCTTTCACCTCGGTTTTTCTCTGACATGCCACCTATTATACGATGCCGCCGTCTCCTTTTTTGTCAAAAGTCCGCTCTATAATACGGCGAGTCATCTGCCCGGTTCGACATAATCTTACTGTAACACAAAAACTGCCATGTGCAAGTCCTGTAATCGGACTGACACATGGCAGTTCATATTATGTCACTGTAATTCTATTTGCGTGAATTCTTCAGGAAATCCGGAATCTTGATGTCCATCTGCTGCACCGTGCTCTCCGGCTGACGCGGTCTCTGGATACCCGGCAGAGGCGGTGTTACTGTACCATGTCCTCCCTGCGGCTGATAGGTCGGAGCAGCGGTTCCTGTGGTTCTTCCGAGTGTGGAACCGGATACCGGTCTGGTCGGTGTCTGCGTTGCATAATTCAACTTCGGCATGATCTTGCTCGTTGCGCCCGGATTCTCAAGTCCTGTCGCAATGACGGTGATCGTAGCCTCATCGGTCATGGACTCATCGTACTTCGCACCGAAGATGATGTTGGCATTGTCGCCTGCGAGATCCTGTACATAGCTTGCCGCATCATTCGCATCCATAAGAGAAATATCACCGGAAATATTGATGATGACGTGGGTAGCACCGTTGATGGTTGTCTCAAGCAGCGGGCTGGCAACTGCAAGCTTGACTGCCTCGATCGCCTTGTCGTCTCCCTTGGCATTACCGATACCGATGTGAGCCATACCCTTGTCCTTCATGACGGTAGACACATCTGCGAAATCGAGGTTGATGAGTGCCGGCAGGTTGATTAAGTCTGTAATACCCTGTACTGCCTGCTGCAATACCTCGTCCGCCTTCTTCAATGCATCCGGCATCGTGGTACGTCTGTCCACGATCTCAAGAAGCTTGTCATTCGGTATCACAATTAAAGTATCAACGCTCTCTTTCAAGCGGTCGATACCGGAAAGCGCATTGACCATACGCTGTTTTGCCTCGAACTTAAACGGCTTTGTCACAACTCCGACCGTCAGAATCCCCTGCTCTTTTGCGATCTTCGCTACAACCGGCGCTGCGCCTGTACCGGTACCGCCGCCCATACCACAGGTAACGAATACCATGTCGGCGCCCTTCACTGCCGAGGAGAGCTCTTCCATACTCTCTTCCGCTGCCTTCTCGCCGATCTCCGGCTGTGCTCCGGCTCCAAGTCCCTTCGTCAGCTTCTCGCCAATCTGGATTAAGGTCGGTGCCTTGCAAAGTGTAAGTGCCTGCTTATCCGTGTTGATCCCGATAAACTCCACTCCACCGATATTTTCATCAATCATTCTATTTACAGCATTGTTACCAGCTCCTCCAACTCCGATGACTATAATCTTCGCACTGGTATCTGCTTCTGTCGTCATAATCTCTAGCAAGGTAGTTCCTCCTTCATTCTCTCCCATAATTCATGTCCTGTGGTAAACGGATGTAAACACACCATCTATCAGAGAATCATCCGGTGCTCCTCTTCCTACACCGTCTGTTCTGTATATCGTCTTTCAATGCAGTGCAGAATCCATACTGCCCGCTTATAAACTCATATACAATATAATATATTCTTTCTTTCAATTTATCAACTAATTTTTTCACTTTTTTGAACAAATTAAGGATTTTCTAATCTCTGTCAAACACAATATCTGTGGTGTCCGGTGTCCATGTGTCCAGATGAAGTGTTCCATACATTCCCGCAAGCTGTGGAAGGATCGCCGACAGGCGCACAATCTTCTGTGACAGATAGTCGTCCGAACCGATCGAAACCTGTATGCCGTAGTAGGTCAGCGTCGGTTTCAAACTGCTGTCGTAGTGAATCTCCTGCGGCAGAAGGTCATATTTTTTCAAAATCTGCGTCAGGCTCAGAAGGTTGTTTAACACATCCGGCTGATCCAGCGGCAGTTTCTCGTAAAGCACGACCTCATCGCATGTCACTCCGGTAATCTTTGGTACATCCTCAATCTCGTCCGAAGAAGTCTCCACGACGAATCCGTCCTTGTCAAAATAGGCGTACTGCCCGATGGCGTCAATATAAAAGCAGCCCAGAATTCCCTTTTCGTATACCAGGACATGCACTGTATGCGGATCATCCAGCGTCACTTCCATCGTGTCGACAAAAGGCACCTTGCCGGTATCCCTGATGCGATATTTCAGAAGAACATACAGAGAATTCCACGAATACTCATCATTTAACACCAGCTGCTCGATCTGCTCGGAAGAATAGAGCTCATTCCCCTCCACCACGACGTTTTCCACCGTGAATACTTTCCAGACGATCAGAAATGCAATCGCCAAAAGCATCAGAAGGATCAGTACAACCGTCAGTCCGATTTTCCGTCTTCTTTTCTTTTTTCTCTGTTCTCTAATCATACTTTAGGTAACCTCAAACTTTATTCCCCTTGACACGGACAGCGCAAGCCCCATTTCCGAGAGCAGAAACAGAATGGAGGTTCCACCGTAACTGACAAACGGAAGGGAAATCCCGGTATTCGGAATGGTGTTGGTCACAACGGCAATATTCAAAACCACCTGGATGGAAATATGCGCCATGATGCCGACCACAAGCAGCGCCCCGTAGAGATCTGCTGCATTGTTCGCTATCACCATAAATCTCCAGATTATCAGCAGGTATAAAAGGATCAGGCAGATTGCGCCGAAAAGTCCCAGTTCCTCACAGATGACGGAGAAGATCATATCGTTCTGCGCCTCCGGGATAAAACCGAGCTTCTGCATGCTCTCCCCGAGTCCCTTGCCGAACAGCCCGCCGGAACCGATCGCATAGAGTCCCTGCAGCGTCTGATAACCTTTTTCATACTCTTCCGGGTGCAGCCAGATCTGGATACGCTCGGCGCGGTAGGATGCAAGCGCGATAAAAATGACGCCGACTGCGAGTACCACGCCTCCCACAATCAGGAAATGCGAATATTTCGGGCTCGCCACAAACAGCATGCACACCGCGATGCCAAGGATAATAATCGCTGTACTTAAGTTATTGTATGCGACCACCCCGACGACGGGAAGCACGATCGCCATGACCTTGACCAGCGTCTTAAAATCCCCCACCTGCTTCGACGTCTTATAGATGATCGTCGCCAGGAAAATGATGACCGCAAGCTTCGCAAACTCGGATGGCTGGAACGAAAGCGGTCCGATGTAGATCCAACGCGCCTGTCCTTTGGCTTCCGTACCGATAAAGATAACCGCCGTACACAGTCCGAACGCCATCAGATACGCCAGACCGCTCACTCTCATCCAGAACCGGTACGGGATTCTCGAGACGATGATCATCGCTATGATTCCAAGACTTGTCGCAAACAGCTGCTTTTTCAGATAATACGCCGTATCCCCGAAACGCGTGGAACCATAGTAAGAGCTCGTGCTGTAGAGCATCACCAGACCGAAACAAAGCAGAAAGATAATCAAAAACAGCAGGCTGTAATCAAAATATTGAATTGGTTTTTGTTTTTTTTCTTTTTCCTGCCTTCGCGCCATTCTCCACTCCTAGTCTTCTTTTAAGGCACGCACATATTCCTTGAAAATGCGTCCGCGCTCCTCATAGTTTTTAAACATTCCCCAGCTTGCACATGCAGGGGATAAGAGTACCGCATCACCGGATACCGCGTTCCGGTAGCAGGTGTCGATCGCCTCCTCAAACGTATCACAGAGCACAATATTCTCAAATCCATGTGCCCGCGCACAGGCTGCAATCTTCTCCCGCGTCTGTCCGATCAGCACGAGCAGCTTGACTTTTCCGCCAAAGCTTTCAATCCACTCGTCATACTCCGACTGCTTATCATAGCCGCCGCCAATCAGAAGGGTCGGACGGTTCATGGCACAAATGCCCTTGATCGCGGCATCCGGGTTGGTGCCCTTAGAGTCGTTATAAAACTTCACGCCGCGCTTCTCCGTCACATACTCGATGCGGTGCTCGACTGCCTGAAAACGCTTCAGCACTTCGACAATCTTATCCATTGGAACACCGAGGCTTAACGCTATGCCGGTCGCAGCCATCACATTCTCGTAATTGTGCGTTCCCAAAATATTGAGTTCATTCACGTTGATGACCTTCGTGGTGTTCTCTCCGTCTGCATAGTAAATATCCTCGCCGTCCAGATACAGTCCGCGGTCTAACTTCTGTCTGCTGGAAAAATACAGCACGTTCGTGTGAAGCGTCTCACCGAATGCGCGCAGGACTTCATCCTCGTAATTAAGCACGCAGACCTCGTCTTCCGTCTGATTCTCCGCGATCCGCTCCTTCGTCTTAATATAGCACTCCATCGTGTGATGACGGTTCAGATGATCCGGCGTGATATTTAAAATAGCGGAAACTGCCGGGTGAAATGTGTGAATGGTCTCCAGCTGAAAGCTACTGATCTCCGCCACCGTCACTGTCTCGTCCGTGGTGTCCGCAGCCACGGAGGTATATGGAATTCCGATATTGCCGACCACTTTCACATCCCGGTAATAGTTTGCCATGATCTCGCCGCAGAGCGCCGTGGTCGTCGTCTTGCCGTTGGTCCCGGTGATCGCCACGATCCGTCCCTTCGCAAAATGGTAGGCAAGCTCGATCTCGCCCCAGATCGGAATTCCGTCTTTTTTCAGATCCTCAACCATCGGAAGATCCGTCGGCACTCCCGGGCTTAACACGACAAGATCCAGTCCGCTTCTATCTTCCGCTGTCAGTTCTCCGAGGATGATCTTCACATCCGCAAAGACCGGGTGCTTCTCACGAAGCGCCGTAAGATCCAGCTCCTTATTTCCGTCAAACAATACCACATTCACATTCTTCTTTTTCAGAAGTTCCGTCGCGGCAACACCGCTGATTCCAGAACCAACCACAAGCACTGTCTTACCTGTCAGATCCATGTTCTTCCTCCTATAATCCTAACAGGGCGATCATGCATAAGATCGCCGTTGTAATCGAAAATACTGCAACCACTCTCGTCTCGGACCATCCGCCCAGCTCAAAATGATGATGGATCGGCGCCATACGGAAAATCCGCTTTCCGCCGGTCTTTTTAAAGTAGGTCACCTGGATGATAACGGAGAGTACCTCGACCAGATAGATCAGTCCGACAATCACGATAAACAAAGGCATCTGCATCATATAGGCTGCCGAGACCACAAATCCGCCGAGCGCCAGTGATCCGGTATCTCCCATGAAAACACTTGCCGGATAGACATTAAACAGCAAAAATCCAAGCAGCGCACCCACAACCGCACAGGTGATCGGCGCAATGCCTGCATTCGTTCCGATCGCCACCACGGAGAAGAACGTTGCCACCATGATGGTGACGCTCGACGCGAGGCCGTCCAGACCATCGGTAAAGTTCGTACCGTTGACGGTTCCGATGACCGCCAGATACAGTACCGGGAACGCTCCCCAGCCGAGGTCTAAATATTTTCCTCCGGAGAACGGAATCAGCATGGTGAGCGGGACATCCGAGTAGCATCCCATATAAACTGCGAACACGGTCGTCACCACAATCTGACAGAGCATTTTCTGCCATGCAAGCAGTCCGTCCGATCTGCGCAGCACAACCTTCAGATAATCATCCAGAAAGCCGATCACACCAAATCCGACGGTCATAAACAGAATCGGAACAATCTTTGGATAATCTTTTACATAAAACACCGATGTGATGATAATACTTGCCAATATCATAAGTCCGCCCATCGTAGGCGTTCCGTTTTTCTTCAGATGGGATTCCAGTTCCTTCCGCTCCGTCTGTCCGACTTTGAGTCTTCGCAGGAAAGGAATTACAATCGGTCCCAACAATGCACTGATTGCAAAAGATACGATTACCGGGATTACAATTTCATACGTCATAATAAACACCTCATGTATTTTATCTTTGCCGAAAGCAACATGTGCTTTTTAACCCAACTAGTATACGTTATTTTTCATGATTTATCAAGGTAAGGCAATATGTTTTCCATAATTTCTTTTACGACCGGCGCCGCAATCAGACCTCCGTAATACGTGCCCTTCGGGTTATTGATAATCGCAATCACAAGCACTTTGGGATCGTCCGCAGGAGCAAATCCGAGGAACGAGGAAATATAGCGGTGCTCGCTTCTCGGCAGCGTCTGGGAAGTCGCGGTCTTGCCGCCGATCGCATACCCCTCGATCTTCGCATTCTTTCCGCCTCCCTCCGACACCACTTTTTCCAGCAGATACTGCATGGTCTCCGAGGTCTCCCCGCTGCAGATCTCCTCTCTCTTATCATAAGAAAATGTCTCGACCAACGTTCCGTCCGTCTCACGGACCTCCACTCCGAAGTGCGGTGTGATGCGCGTTCCCCCATTTATAATAGAAGAAACGGTCGTCACGAGCTGGATCGGTGTGATCTGGAACGACTGTCCGAACGAGATCGTCGCAAGTTCCACCGGGCCGACGTTTTCCTGCTTATGCATGATCGTCGCCGCCTCTCCCGGCAGATCGATTCCCGTCTTCTGTGTCAGACCGAACTGTTTGAAATATTTGTAATAGTTTTCCACGCCCAGCCGCTCGCCCAGTTCAATGAAGACGGGATTGCAGCTGTTCATAATGCCTGTCTCGAACGTCTCTGCCCCGTGTCCGCTTGTCTTCGCGCACCGGATTCTGCGATCCTCCACCAGCTTATAGCCGGGACAGTAGAACTGATCTGTCAGCGACACCACGCCCTCCTCGAGCGCTGCCGCCGCCGTGATAATCTTAAATGTGGAACCCGGCTCATAGGTGTCGCTGATACACGGGTTTCTCCACATGCGGTTCAGCAGTTCCTGCTTTTTGTCCGCAGACTCCGTCCCATCCGCTCCCATCTCCTCAATTAAGGTAAACGGTTCGTTCAGATTGAATTCCGGATAATTTACCATCGCCATGATCTCCCCGTTCTGCGGGTTCATGACAATCACGGACACCTCATCCGCCTGCTTTTTTATGTATGCCTTTTCTGCCGCCTGCTCACAGTATTGCTGGATATTGCTGTCCATGGAAATATATAAATCATAGCCGTTCACCGGCTCAAGCCGCGTCTCTCCCGCATTTTCAATCTCAATCCCGCGCGCATCCGTGAGGGTGAGGATCTTGCCGCTCGTTCCCTGCAAATAGGAATCGTATTTGACTTCAAGCCCCAGAATTCCCTGGTTATCCGCACCCGTAAAGCCGAGCACCGTGGACGCCATGGTATCCAAAGGGTAATACCGCTTGTAATCCTCGTCGACCTTGATTCCGGAAAGGCCGTAGGCACGGATGCGGTCTCCGGTCTCCTTGTCAACATTCGTCTTGACCCGCTCAATGGAGCTGACCTTCTCCACCCGCTTTCTCACTTCCTCCTCCGTGAGCCCCAGTTCTTTTTGCAGTGCCGCAATCACCTTCTCCGGCTCATCGATCTGACTGTGAATCACGGAAATGGTACAGACCGATTTGTTCGTCGCAAGGATTTTTCCCGTGGCATCGATGATTCTTCCCCGCGCTGCCTTGATATCACGCTCTCTCTCATGAAGATCCTCCGCCTTCTGCCCGTAGTATTCCGAGCAGAAGACCATCAGATAGACGAGCCGTCCGCCCAGAAACATCAGCACGAAAAACACGGCGAGGAACATCAGCCATATTTTTCTGCGGTTGAATGTCTTGCTCCGGTAAAATGCATGTTCCTGTGACATATAGAAAAAACCTCACGAAAGTTCTCCATGAAATTTTATTCATCCTTTCGTGAGGTTATGTCTGTTATTGCTGTCCGTTATCCTGTGGGATGTCTCCACTATCCTGTGGGATATCTCCGTTATCCTGCGGGGTGTCTCCGCTATCCTGCGGTTCATCCCCGTTATCCTGCGGCGTGTCTGTGCCTTCCGCCTCCTCTTCATTTCCCGGCAGGGTATCCGTTGTGTCCGGCACATCCAGTCCTTCTTCCACCGGAGTCTCCTCGTTTACAACGTCCGTCATCGCTGTCGCTCCGGTATCTGTTCCCGTAATGTCCCACCCTGCATGAATTCCGGTGGTCTGCTCATCGCGGTAGATGTTCATGTAAGGAAGCACTTCCTCTAAGATCTCACGCACAATATTCTGTGCAAAAGAGCTGTGGTACTGCTCCACCGCATTCGGCTCGTCGACCACGCAGTAAATCACAAGCTGCGGATCGTCGACCGGTGCAAATCCAATAAACGATACCAGATAGTTGACGCCGTCACGTCCCGCTTTCTGTGCCGTTCCCGTCTTGCCGCCCATTGAGTAGCCGTCCACTTTCGCTGTCGCTCCGGTACCTGAGGTAACGGTGGAATACATATACTGCCGCAGCGTCTCGGACGTACTCTCCGAGATGGTTTCCCGAAGAAGTGTCGGCTGGATCTCCTGCACAACGTTGCCGTTCTCATCCGTAATCCGTTTTACCACATGCGGCTGATAGAACTTTCCGCCGTTTACAATCGAGCAGAAGCCTGTAGCAAGCTGGATCATCGTCGTGTTGAAGTTCTGACCGAATGCGTTTGTCGCAAGATCCACCACCGTCATGTTGTCGCCGGTATAGATCAGAGAATCGGTTCTCGTCTCTCCCGGCAGATCAATGTTGGTCTTCTGACCAAATCCGAAAATCTGCTGGTAGTTTTCAAAGTTATCTCTTCCTATTTTATAGGACATCTGCATCAGCGCATCGTTGCAGGAATTCATCAGCGTCTGCTCCAATGTCTCCATTCCGTGTCCGTCTCTCTTGACACAGTGAATGTCATGACCGGAGATCGTCTCATACCCGTCGCAGTAATAGGTGTCTGCCGTGGTCACCGTCCCGGTCTCAAGTCCTGCCGACACGGTAAAAGGCTTCGCCGTCGATCCCGGTTCATAGGTATACGACACGCAGAAGTTCTGCCACAGCTGGTTTAGTGCATCCATCTTTGCGTCATCATCCATGGCAGCGAGTTCTTCCTCGGTGTAATACGCGGAGAGATCTCTCGGGTTGCTCAGATCAAAATTCGGATAATTCGCCATGGCGAGCACATCCCCGTTATTCGGATCCATAATCAGGACTCCGATATGGGAAGCTCCCGCATCCCCTTCGCGGTAGGCGCCTGTGTACGCCTCGTTGAATTCCCGGATCTTGTCCTCCACCACGGACTGGATATTCGCATCAATCGTTGTCACGATGTTGTTGCCGTTTGTCGCCTGCTTGATCGTTTTCTCAAAATTATTATCCGTATTCAGATAGCCGAACTCACGCCCGTTGATGCCGTTTAACGTGCTGTTGTAATAATTCTCCAGACCGTTCACTCCGACATTTCCGGATGCCGTAAATCCGATCACCGCGCTGGCGAGCGTTCCATACGGATACTCTCTCTGATATTCCTTCTCAAACCATACGCCCTTGATGTCGGGGTTCACCTTTCTGCCCTTTTCATCCGTCGCATCCTGCAGTTCCACGAACGGCTGCATCTCGTCGTACGATATTTTCTTCTTCAGCACAATATAACGGTTCTGCGGATCATTCCGGACATATCCGTAAAGCTCATCGCTGCTCAAGTCCGGAAAACACTGCACAAGCGCCTGAATCGTCGGCGCAACGTAATCCTCATCGCTCGTTAAAACAGAACAATCCAGTATCACATTGTACACTGCAATACTGGTTGCCATCACTGTCCCCTTTGCATCGACAATATCGCCTCTCTGGTAAGGAATCACTTTGCTGTCGTATTCCTGCTGGGACAACACAATTTTCTCATATTTTTCACCGCTGGTATATTCAATATACATCAGACGCCCGATCAGACCGATCAGCATGCCTGCCACAATGGTAAACATGACAATCAGCTTTTTTTGCATGCGCCTGGGAAATTTCAGCAGCGGTCTTCTTTTTTTCTTTGCCATGCGCCTCTCCTGCCATCCTACTCGCGCGGAATCTCACTGTACTGGTTCATGTAATCGTCATCGTTCACTGTATAGTACACAATCTGCGATTCCTTCGCATAGGACATTCCATATTCTGTCATCGCCGTATTCCGGATGCTGTCAAGATCCACGCTCGTATTGATCCGCTTGTATGCCTCGTCGTTGTCGGCTTTCAGATCTGCGATCTGGCTCTCAAGGCTTGATATCTGATTCATGCGCGCCGTCATCTCCGACTGGATGTGGATGTATGCACCGGTAAAGATGCCGAACACCATCACAGCCATCGTGAGAAATGCCACATAGCTCTTGCTCATGCGCAGAGCACGCTCCTGATTTCTTCTGGCTGCACGCTTTCTGTTTCTTAATTCAATCTCGCGTTCCCGCTCCCGTCTCTCGCGCTCCCGTCTCTCTCTTGTGACATGCTCCGGGCGGCTCTCTCTGATCCTGCGATCCGGTCTCGTCACTGCAGGCGCTGCTTCCATCCTGCGGACAGTATTCCCGTCAATATAATATTTTCTCTCTGCCGCTTCATTTCTCATAACTGCCACTTCCCTCACTACACTCTAAGCTCTTTCAAATACGCGGAGCTTTGCACTCTTCGATCTCGAGTTCTCTGCAAGCTCTCTCTCCCCCGGCAATACTGGCTTCCTTGTAATCACTCTTCCCTTGGACTTTTTCCCACATACACATACCGGGAAATCACTCGGGCAGGTACATGGATTCTCGTTGCGCTTAAAATTCGTCTTGACGATCCGGTCCTCTAATGAGTGAAAGGTAATAATACAGATCCTTCCTCCCGGATTAAGCAGATCGATCATCGTATCCAGATTGTCCTGCAACACTTCCAGTTCGTGATTCAATTCAATTCTGATTGCCTGAAACGTACGCTTTGCCGGATTTCCTCCGGTCTTCTGCACTTTCATCGGGATGGACTCCCGAATAATTTCCGACAGTTCCCCCGCCGTTGTAATCGGCTTCTTCTGTCTCTCGTTCACTATATGTTTTGCAATATTTTTTGCAAATTTATCTTCACCGTAATCGCGGATGATCCTATAGAGATCCATCTCGCTGTAGTCATTGACAATATCCCTTGCCGTAAGACTCTGTCTGTCATCCATGCGCATATCAAGCGGCGCATCGGCGTCCCGGTAGGTAAATCCCCGCTCCGGTGTGTCAAGCTGGAACGATGACACGCCCAGATCCAGCACGATGCCGTCCACATGCTCTATACCGATCGCATGAAGTTCCTCTTTCATGTTGGCGTAATTGCTCCGGATGATCGTAACCTTATCGCCGAACGGCTTCAAACGCTCTCCCGCAGCCCGGATTGCATCCGCATCCTGATCGATGCCGATGAGACGTCCCTTTTCCGATAACCGTTTTGCCACTTCACTGGCATGTCCGGCACCGCCAAGCGTTCCGTCCACATAGATTCCGTCCGGTCTGATGTTCAGATGTTCAATTGTCTCTTCCAGTAGAACGGAATAATGTTTAAACTCCAACCTGCGCCTCCTGCTTAGATACTGAATCCAAGATCCGCCATGTGCTCTGCGATCTCGTCCATCTCATCCTCATCGTAGGTATTCTCCTGCCATCTGTCCTTATCCCAGATCTCCACGCGGCTTAAGACTCCCACGAGCACCACATCTTTTTGTAAATTGGCATATTCGCGCAAAACCGGCGGAAGCAGAATTCTGCCCTGCTTGTCCAGCTCCACTGCGGCCGCCCCAGCAAAGAAAAAACGGGAAAACTTTCTGGCATCCTTCGATGTCATGGAAATATTGCGGAACTTCTCCTCAATATTGTGCCACTCTTCGGCAGGGTACACAAATAAGCATCCATCCAGTCCCTTGGTAACCACAAATTCACTGCCTAACTGCTCTCTGAATTTGGATGGAACGATCAGTCTGCCCTTTGGGTCCACTGTGTGATTGTATTCTCCCATGAACATAACACAAACACCTGCCTTCAGTGGTTTTCCACAAAGTTATGAACTTATCCACCACTTTGTACCATTCTCCACCACTTTCCTCCACTTGTATGATAATATTACCCCACCTTGTACCAAATTGCAATAGAAAAAAGCCCAAAACTTGCGTTTGGGCATAAAAAAAGGACCTCGCATACATGCCTCGCATATATGTTCCGTCCTGTTTACTGTGTTTATTCAATTGTCAGACCCTGACACCCTCCTGACTCTCAAGATATTCTTCTATCAGCTTGTCCAGTCTGGTGCTTTTCTCGTAATAGTACTCAAACCTGTTCTCCTGCAACAGTGCTTCATCCAACTCGTGTCTCGCCGTCTCGATCTTCTTTTGTAACTCATAGATTCTATTCATATGAATCCTCCTTAAAACGCTAAGATTCCTATGTCTGACGTTAACATAGCACTAAAGGTGGGCATTCCCACATAAATCTGCTCTTCACTGCCTGCCTTACATTCATTATATTACTATGTCCGAACACGAAAATCAACGAAAACAACCCGTCATTTTTCGACATTATGAGTGCCGGATTCTCCACTCGGCGCGTTTATTCGCCAATAACTTCATCATTGCATCCAGCGCTTTGTGATTCACCTCGACAATATGTTCTATATCATCCTCCACGCCATGCTTGTGCGCCAGATACTCGTCATGCGACTTCTGGATAAAAGCACAGATCGTCTCCGCGTCGATGAGCGGCTCTGCCTTTTTCTTATTCTGCAGCTTCTCATGTTCTTCCTTAAGCTGCAGCAGCCGGTGATGTCTGGCAGCCTCACCGCTCTTAAGGTACGATCTTAAGTCCCGCTTTAACTTCTCCTCGTAAGAACAATGATCCTTCAGGCTGCCCGGGTAAATGGTGTTGTGCGGAAATGTAAAATAATCCGCCAGATAATGGCTGATCTGTCCCAGATCCCGGTAATACTTGCACCCCTTTTTCTTCCGGATCAGCGCATCTCCCTCCGACAGACGCCTGATATGTCTGCTGACATAAGGAAACGTTCCGTCCATCTCGTGTCTCTTATAGAGAAACGAAGGCTTGATATCCGGCAGAATACTTCCCAGATAAAAAGAAAATTTGTGATGTTTTAATTCTTCATCCTTTAAATTCTCCACCATATAGCGCGCCAGCGAAATATGTGACTTTTTTCTCATTCATCGGTTCCCCCTTTTGCACTGCATGACTTTTTTCCTAATTTTGCTTTCATTGTACTTCCATCAGGCGCACTTTACAAGAGGAAAATTCCACCGGGGAAATTCCACCGGAATGCAAAACGGGGAACCGTTTTGCATTGCCCCCGGCTCCCCGTCTTTTCTCCTATTTGCAGCAGAAACTTGCGCACTCTGTCTCGCCGCAGGAACAGGCGTTGCCCCCTGCGATGCCGATATGGTCCGCGCTGCATTTCTTATTCTCGTTAAACGTGCAGTTGCAGGCCTCACATGCCACATCGATCTTCTTTGACTCATGCTCTTTTACATTGCATCCGCAGCTTTTCTCCCCGCGCTCCACAAAGCTTCCGCAGCAGGTCTCATTCTGATGCACCGCCTCGCTTCCCTCAACCTTGATGTTGCCCTTGCAGCAGCAGCGATCCTCGTTGTAAGCACATCCGGTTACCGCACAATCCAGTAATGTCATATCTCTTTTCTCCTTTCGATCCTTGTTCTCTGGAATGATACATTCCCATTCTTAAGTATCTCCGGAGCAATTTCTTTTATAACCGGTTTTCTTTTTCCACAGCAGGAAGAATTTTCCTGTTATAAAAGAGTGTGCGCTTGCCGCACACTTACGCGCCCTCGCGGTATGCAAAGCATTATCTACCTCACCGCGAGGTGCGCATCCTCGCAGAGCGTTTTTGTGTAATAGGAACGAAGTTCCCTATTACACAAAAAAAGGAAGTACCACATACCGGTACTTCCCTTGCACTCTGCTGCCTGTGCTTACTTTCCACAGCAAAATTTGTATTTCTTGCCGGAACCGCACGGACACGGATCGTTGCGTCCGACTTTCTTTCCGACGATAACCGTTCCGGACTTCTTCTGCTCCAGATACAGTCTCTTCTTCGTCTCCGGGTCAAAAATGTCATTCCACATCGGAAGCTCATAGAGCCAGTCTGCCTTCGCGTCGACCATGTTCTTGTACAGCTTCTCCTTGTCGAATACGAGGCTGACCTTCGTATCTTCCTCCATGGTGTCGATCGGGTTCGGCTCTACCAGGCTCTCGTTGATACCGTCCAAGAAACCTGTCATATCCATGATGCTCAGTCCGTATTTATCTGCAAGCTCTTTGACCGTTCCCTCTACCTTCTCATCCGGGTTCGTCAGAAGCTTCTCATAGACACCCTTTTCCAGAAGAAAATATCTCTGCCAGAATCTCTGCAGTTCTCCTCTGTCTGCCTTCTCATTATAAGCAACTTTCTGCCACTGCTCTAATAATGCCATATCTGATTCCTCGATTTCATGATTATTTGCATCTGTCTGCCGGATTGCTTGTCCGACATCTGCTATGTCAAAGATGCACTATAGTATTATAACAAATTTTCCGGCATATTTCAAAGACTTTTTTACAGAACCCGCCAAAATGCCCGCCAAAAGCAACGTGGTGTCGCTGGAAGCAGATCGTTCATTTTCTTTTGGCAGTTTCTATAAAACTATTCGTTCAACAGATTGTAGTCCTCGATGGACGCGTTGATCGTGTCCGCCATCTTCTGTACGGCTTCCTCCGGTGTCTCCTTGTCATTTAACGTGTTCTCGATCTCGGTCTGTACCATCTGGCGTGCTTCCGGAAATACAGAGAGAAGCGCTCCCGCGTACTCGCCCTTGGTGTCGTTCAACTGGTCGATCGCGGTCTGGAACTGTGGGTACTGCTCGATGTTCTGCTTGAATACATCCTTATTGTACGCAGCGTTGGTAACCGGGAAATATCCTGTCTGGGTTGCCCAGTATGCCTGGGACTCTGCCGACACCAGATATTCCACGAACTTCCAGGTCGCCTGTGCCTTTACGTCATCCTGGTTCTGGATTGCCCAGAGGGATGCTCCGCCGATGGACACACCGCCCTGATCTGCATCCTTGATGCTCGGGAAATATGCGGTTCCCACCTCAAAGGAGCCGTTGACGTCGTTTAAGATCTGCTTTAAGGAAGCGGTGGAGCCAAGCGTAATCGCCGCTTTTCCTGCGGAGAAGTCTGTCAGACCTGCATCGCCGCCAACTCCCACATTCGGTGCATATCCCTTGTCGTAGAGATCCTTCCAGGCGGATACGATCGAGAGAGCTGCACCGTTGCTATCAAAATCCACCGCTGTCGCCGCCGCGCTTCTTCCGTTACAGACGCCCGCTCATAGATCAACTCATCAATATTGGCAAGTCCCGCCGAAAAATACAGATAATTGATCCCGCTGTTCAACCACGCCGTCAGAAGTGCCACGCACACCAGCGCATAGCGCTCGTCATGCAGCCAGTTAATGTCCGACCGCAGGAATTTGTCGAGAATGCCGATCGTCGGGTCTAACATAATCTCGAAAATCAGTGCGGCGGCGCTTGAGGCGATCGCCATCGGCAGTGCGTACGCCGTGGAAAAGACCCGGATTCCCGGAAAATTTTTATTCACCAGCAGCGCCGTGACAAGACCGAGCAGCATGCTGACCGCTACCACGATCACCACAAAAATCAGGGTTACAAGCAGGCTGTTATAAAAAGATTCTGACGTAAACAGATCGATATAGTTTCCGAAGCCGACAAACAGCTTTGCCTGTCCCAGCTTGTCGGTTTTATACAGGCTTAAATAGATCGTTTTTGCAAACGGATAAAATAAGAACAGCCCAAATACGATAAGACACGGCACCAAAAACAGGTACGGGCTGATCTTTTGTCTTAGCTTTACAAATGCATTCATGTTGTCTCCTTTCAGATGCGCATTTCACTGTCGCAGTCAAACAGATGGATCGCTGTCACATCGAAGTACAGCCGGCACACCTCACCTGCCCGGGCGTCATATTCCGCCGGAATCTTTGCCACATACTTTTTCCCGTATAAAAGGAAAAACAAAAGCTTCTCGGCTCCGAGCAGCTCCACCTCAAGAATCATCGTCTCCACGTAATCCGCCCCGGCGCTTACACATTCCGGTGCCTCCCACAGGATGTTTTCCGGGCGTATGCCAAGGATCACGCTGTCGCTTCCGTGCCTGCTTATCCGCGCTGCATCCTCCCTGCACGGCATCATGCGGTACTCCCCGACCAGAAGTGCCGGAGCCTCCTCCCAGGAAACCACCTGTGCCTCGAAAAAGTTCATGGACGGCGTTCCGATGAATCCTGCGACAAACCGGTTGACCGGCTTTGCATAGAGGTACGCCGGTGTATCCACCTGCTGCATTTTTCCATCCCGCATCACCACAATCCGTGTGCCAAGCGTCATGGCCTCCGTCTGATCGTGCGTGACATAGATCGTCGTTGTTCCCACCGCATGCTGCAATGCCGCCAGTTCCACCCGCATCTGCGTCCGCAGTTTCGCATCCAGATTGGACAGCGGCTCGTCCATCAAAAGCGCCCTTGGATTGCGGATAATCGCATTTCCGATCGCCACGCGCTGTTTCTGCCCGCCGGAGAGTTCTCCCGGTCTTCTGTCCAGCAGATGCTCAATGCCAAGCATCTTTGCCGTATCGTATACTTTCTTTTTTATCTCCTTCTTATCGACCTTCCTCACGCTCAGGGAAAATGCGATATTGTCGTACACGCTCATATTGGGATACAGCGCATAATTCTGAAATACCATGGCGAGATTCCGCTCCCGCGGCTCCTTGTAATTCTCGATCTCTCCGTCCACCCACAGATCGCCCGACGAGATGTCCTCCAGACCTGCGATCATGCGCAGCAGCGTCGATTTCCCGCAGCCGGACGGTCCAACCAGAATCAAAAATTCTCCTTCTTTTATCTCAAGCGAAAAGTCATGAATTGCTTCATAACCGTTCCGGTATACTTTTCCCACATGTTCTAACGCCAATTCAGCCAAAATAAAACCTCCCAGTGCTCTCTTACATTGCAAACTCAACAGTCCTTATTGTAAGAGTTCCACCGGGAGGCAGCTATCAAATTTCTGTAATATTTTTTGTGTTTTCAGTAAACTTTATATGGTTTTTATAAAGTTTGTACAATTCGTGTAAATTTTTTCTGCTTGACGGAACCGGCTTTTCCATCTACCATAAAGGTACAGCCGTAAACCAGAAGGCTGTTTAGAAATGAGGTTACCATGAAAAAAGTGAAACGTATTCTTGCCGCAGCCGGCGCCATTCTTCTGCTTTTGCTGTATGCATCCACGCTCGTCTGCGCTTTAAGTTCCAGCGAGAATTTTATGAATCTGCTGATGGTCTCCATCTACGCGACCGTCATCATTCCGGTTCTGCTGTGGGCGTACACGCTCATCTATAAGCTCGTGCACAAGTCGTCCGAAGAGGACGCCGATCAAAAGGAGCCGCCGCAGGGGCAGGGAAAATAGATACAGATTTCAGGATAAGAGAAAAACAGACAGAATGTTCCAGAATACAAACGGATGCGGGGATTCTTTGAAACAAAATGAGAGAATTTCTTCCCTGCCCGCCGGAACATCAAATTCCGTGTCTTTGCCACGCTTGGACAATCCACAGGGTGTGTCCGACAACCCGCAGACAATGAGCGGACTTTCTAGTGTCCCTAATGGGCACCGCTTCACAGACAATATAAAACCGCGCGAACCGAACTCGCCGGCATCTGCTATTGAAAACAGGGCAGATGCCGACTCAGACAGCGGCTTCGCGCGGTTATGTTATGTTCAGCGGTGTCCAAAGGGACACATGAAAGTCCTAAAATTGTCTGCCGGCTTGCGGACACACCCTGTAGAGTGCTCCAAGCTTGGAAAGACATGGATCATCAGGGATGTTTCGGCGGGCAGGGTTAGAAATTCCGCATTTTGTGTTTAGAATGTCCGCATCCTTTGTATCTGGAACATCTATCGTTTTTCTCTTATTACGGAGTCCATCTCCCTGCCCGTGCAGTGGCTCTTTTGATCCGTCCTCTACTCTTCCGTACTGTCCTCGGACACGGCGTTCCCGGCCGCGTCTACGTCTTCGGTGGCGTCTACGTCTTCGGTCGCATCCACACTCTCAGTCTCCTCCGTCTCTTCCTCCTTTAAAAGTTCCTGCGGTGTCTTGGAGAAGGTGCCGGAGAGATCCCGCGACACGAGATAGATCTTATCACTCTCTGCCACCTTCAGGTAATACTGCCCGGTCACTGCATTTTTGTCTCCGAGCTGCAGCGTCGTCGTGCCGTCTGCCGTGTTGAGGGTGATGATCCCCGACGGATTTTCCAGACCGTACTGCGCCAGATCCTCGCCGTCTGTAATCTCACTCTCCGCCGTAAGGCCCGTGACCGCATCCAGCATGGCGTCGATCTGTGACGTGTCGAGGGTGAGTGAAATATCTCCGTCCCATGTCCACTCTCCGTCCGTTTTCGTGTAGGCATAAACCTGACCGCCCAGCACGTACGAGAATGCTGTCACATCATCGGTTTTAAAATCGGCAACGGTAAGCTTCTCTGCCTCCTCGCCCGCCTCTTTTTCCTCCTGTTTCTGATTGTATACATGAATTCCACCATAGGCTGCTGCAAGCACTGCTAGGATAAGCAGCATGCCAAGGAACTGTTTTTTCTGTTTCTTCATTATTTCTTTCTCCTTACCGCCCAGATCACAACACCGGTCACAATCAGCAGAATCGGCAGGATAACCGTTGCCGCAAGTCCGCCGATCAGCGTTCCGAGTGACGTAACCGTAATCGTTCCAAGCGTATACTCCTTGACCGGAATGACGCCCGTCGACTCTCCGTCGTCACCGGCAAGCTGTCCTAACACATCCGAGAACATGGACACATTTCTTCCCGATACAATCGAGTCCGCATTGTCGGTCAGCATTTCCGTGGAGCCAAACACCACCAGTTTCATCGTGTTGTCGTCATCCACATCCTGTTCTGCCGTCAGCGCAATCGTAAACGGTCCTGCAATGTCCCCGTCTTCCAGCTCAGACGTCTCCGCATTTGCCACATCCGTCTTGGACACCGCCTGATCACTTGTGACAAGCAGCGGTGTGTAGGTAATATCTTCCGATTCCTCCGGATAGCTCAATCCCTCGCTGTACGGTGCGAAAATGTACCCGCCCGTCACAGATGAAGTATAGGCTGTCGACTCAATTTCCGGCAACAGATAATACGGTGTACTCCGGTAGCATGCTGATGCACTGTTTTCCATCACAATGCCAGCTACCCGTTCAATGCCGTACGCCTCCAGAACCGAAGCAAAATTCGGCAGATCCTGATACTCGAAGTTGCAGGTGATGAGCGCTCTTCCGCCGCCCTGCAAATATTCTTTCACCTTTGCGGCATCATCCTCCGAGAAGTCTGATGTCGGTCCGTTGATGATAATTGCCGCCGCATCATCCGGAACCGCATCTTCCGTCAGCAATGTCAGCTGCGACACCGTCATATTGGCTTTCTCAACCGCCTCCGAAAAACCGCCGGAAAGGGTATTTTCTCCATGACCGGTAATCTCGTAGATGACCGGAAGTTCACTGTCTGCCTTCGTCACATACTGCAGGGCGCTGGTCAGCTGTCCCTCCGCATCATAACCGTCCACAGAGCTTGAATATGTAGAATAGTCATAAGAATATTCATAGATGTCGCTGTAATCCACCACGCGCGATCTCGCGTCCGACACCACGATCATACTGTTCTGGCTCGGCGCACTGTCCGTATACTGCTGATAAAAATTCGGACTCTTCGCCGGATCTTTGTAAACCACATTTAAATGTTTGGAGAGATCTTCATACCGCTGCAATGTCTCCGCCAACGTACTGTCCGCCGACTTCTCGGACGAAAGCACATAGATCGTGACGTCCTGCGACAGATTTTTCACATAATCCTTTGTGGTATCCGTCAGACTGTACAGCTTTGTGGAAGTTGCATCTACCGCCGTCCAGGAGGATGGCATCTCCTTTACCACCATGTTGACTGCAACCGCAACCGCAAATCCCACCACAATCATCGCCACGGAAAACATTCCTGTGGTCAGTTTTTTCGTCGTCATGCTCCAGCGTCTCTTCTGCACACACTGGCAGGTCAAAAACAGACACAATGCCGTCACACTGACAAAATACACAACGCCCGTCAGATCCAGACAGCCGCTCATAAAACTCTGAAGCGGTGTGTACAGATCATATGCGCCCAGTACCTTCGTGATCAGATGGTCGCCGATCAATCCCGTGATGCTGTTCATCATATATCCCAGAAAAAGGAATGCAAACGCCACGACCGCTGCAATTACCTGACTCTCCGTCAGCGCCGATGCCAGCATACCGACTGCGATGCAGGTACATCCGTACAGCCAGAAGCCCAAAACCGCCACATAGTTTTCTCCCATCGGCACCGTGCCAAAGGCAGCCAGGACAAGTGGCGTTACCGCAATCACCGCCACGGCAACGGTAAAAACGCCCACCATGGCTAAAAATTTTCCAAAAATCATCTTTCCAAGCGAAACCGGCGCTGTGAGTACCAGCTGGTCAGTTCTGCTGTGCCGCTCTTCCGCCATGGAACGCATGGTGAGAATCGGAACGGCAATCAACATGATAAACGAGATCGCCGAAAGTGTGTACGACACATACGGATATCCCGCCCGCAGATTATACGCTAAAAAGTACAGACCGTACAGTGCCAGAACGGCAGCGATAAACAGCCATCCTGTGATATTCTGAAAATAACTTTTCCACTCTCTTTTTAAAATTGCAATCATGCCTGTTCTCCTTTCCCGTCTGCTCCTGTAAGTTCAAGGAAAACATCCTCCAGCGATTTTGTCTCCGTGTGCATTTCCAGAACCGGAATCTCTTCTTTTGCGCAGGCATGAAACAATGCCTCACGGATATCTTCGCCCCGCTCCGCCGTCACATGAAACAGGACTTCCTCCGCTGCTTCTCCCGGCTCTCTGCTCACTTCCGCCACACCCGGAAGTTCCTTTAAGAGTTCCTCCATGCGCTGCTCTTTCTCTTTTACCAGAAGCGCAATTTCCTGTGCTCCCGACATCCGCTCCAGCAGATGTTCCGTCGAATCGCTCGCCACAAGTTTTCCCTTCGACAGGATAAACACATGATCGCAGACCGCCGAAATCTCTGTCAGAATATGGGAACTCAAAATCACGGTGTGCTTTTTCCCGAGCTCCTTAATCAGTTCACGCACTTCGATGATCTGCTTCGGGTCCAGTCCCACCGTGGGTTCATCCAGTATAATGACATCCGGATACCCCATGATCGCCTGTGCAAAGCCGACGCGCTGCCGATATCCTTTGGAGAGATTGCGGATCAGCCTCTCACTCACTTCCTTCGTGTGTGTCAGCTCCATAATCTCTTCTGTCTGTGTTTTTCTTACCTTTTTATCCAGACCTTTCAGCTCTGCCACGAAATCCAGATACTCCCGCACTGTCATCTCCGTATAGAGCGGCGGTATCTCCGGCAGATACCCCACGCATTTTTTTGCCTCCTGCGGATCGGCAAAAATATCGTGACCGTTGATCTTCACCTCGCCGCTCGTTGCGCCAAGGTATCCTGTAATCATATTCATTGTCGTGGATTTTCCGGCACCATTCGGTCCGAGAAAACCATAGATTTTCCCGGGTTCCACCGTAAGCGTCAGATCATCCACCGCCACATGTTCCCCATATTTTTTGACCAGATGATTGATTTCAATCAAAACCATTTCCTCCTTTTTCCTGTTTCCGTATCTAGCCTACGAAAGAAATGTGTTCAAAAGGGAATCATTCTGTGATAATTCTGTGAAAACAAACCCAAAGGAATTGTCGCAATAAGCATAGACCACTTTGGGTGATAAGTAATATTATAAGAACTAGATACTTAAAAGTTCCAGATAAACATGCGGCGGCAAATTCTGACCGCAAAATCCGGTATTTCTAACCATGCCGCAGCTGACATCCGTGATGATCCGTGTCTTTCCAAGTTTGGAGCACTCCACGGACTATGTCCGCAAGCCAGCAGACAATTTTAGGACTTTTGTGTGTGTCCCTTATGGACACCTCTGAGCAAAACATAACCGCGCGAAGCCGATGTCTGAGTCGGCATCTGCCTTATTTTCAATAGCAGATGCCGGCGAGTTTCGGTTCGCGCGGTTTTATATTGTCTGTGAAGAGGTGCCATTAGGGACACCAGAAAGTCCGCTCATTGTCTGCGGCTTGTCGGACACACTCCGTGAGTGTCCAAACGTGGCAAAGACACGGAATGAGATGCCAGCCACGGCATGGAAGAAATACATGAATTTTGCTTCAAAGAATTTGCCGCCGTCTGTTTATTCTGGAACTTTTTTGTTCTCTGGTATTCCTGTAATATTACTTATCACCGCAAAGCACGATATGCTTATTGCGACAGTTCCCTTTCTAGCACTCTACACCGTATTCTTTTAATTTCTGTCTGGCATCCTCGTAGCCGGTAAAACGAATGGCAGAGATGCCGCAGGCGATGGCACCGTCCACATTGTTCTGTCTGTCGTCGAGGAACACGCACTCCTCCGCGCGCAGATGAAAGCGCTCAAGCAGGGAGTGATAAATCTCCGGCTCCGGCTTAATCTGCTTCACCTCGAAGGAAAACAATGCTCCATCCACGTCCTTAAGGAAGCCAAGCGACTGATCCTTCGTCTTCGCGTATGTCCAGGCACCATAATTAGAAAGGATATACAGGCGATACCCCTTGTCTTTTAACGTCCGCATCCATTCCCCGACATACGGAAACGGATAAATCGCCCGGTCCACATGCTCCCAGAAATTGCGGATCTGTGCTTCGTATGCCGGAGCTTTTCTGATAAAGCCTGTGAGAAGTTCCTCATCGGACAGGGCTCCCCGGTCCGCCTCGTCCCAGTCACTGGTGTGCACCGTGGCATCTGCGACTGCGCGCACCGTCTCTTCATCCATTCCAAGCGCGCGCATCGCCTCCACCGGTTCCCATGCCACCAGAACCTGTCCCACATCAAAAATGACATTCTTAATCATATGCGTCATCCTACTTGCTGCGGTAGATAATATCCTCTCTGCCCGGTCCGTTTGATACCATCGTGATTGGATATCCGATCTGCTCCTCCACAAACTCTACATACTTTCTGCAGTTCTCCGGCAGATCTTCGTATTTCTTGATGCCGCGGATATCGCACTTCCAGCCCGGAAGCTTCTTAAGTACCGGCTTTGCCTTCTCAAGCTTTGCTGTCACCGGGAAATCTGTTGTCACTTCACCGTCGATCTCATAGCCTACGCATACCGGAATCTCATCCAAGTATCCCAATACATCGAGCACGGTAAATGCAACGTCGGTTGTTCCCTGCATACGGCAGCCGTACTTGCTTGCCACGCAGTCGAACCAGCCCATACGTCTCGGACGGCCTGTCGTTGCGCCGAATTCTCCGCCGTCGCCGCCGCGTCTTCTGAGCTCATCTGCCTCATCCCCGAAAATCTCGCTGACAAATGCGCCTGCTCCGACTGCGGAAGAATAAGCCTTGCACACCGTTACGATCTTCTTGATCTCATACGGCGGGATGCCTGCTCCGATCGCACCGTAAGCTGCCAGCGTGGAGGAGGATGTTACCATCGGATAGATTCCGTGATCCGGATCCTTTAAAGTTCCAAGCTGTCCCTCCAGCAGAATACGCTTGCCGTCTTTGATTGCCTGATCGAGGAATAAGGAGACATCCCCGACATACGGAGCAACCATATCCCTGTACTCATGCAAGGTTGCAAGAAGTTCCTCTTCCTTTAATAACGGCTTATGATACATATGCTCCAGCATGATGTTCTTCGTCTCGCAGGTGCGCTTTACCTTTTCTTTTAAGAGCTCCTCATCGAACAGCTCGCTGACCTGGAAACCGATCTTTGCATACTTGTCCGAATAGAACGGTGCGATTCCTGACTTTGTGGAACCGAAAGAATTCTTGCCGAGACGCTCCTCCTCGTACTGGTCGAACAGGACATGATACGGCATAACCATCTGTGCTCTGTCCGAGATCATCAGCTTCGGTGCCGGTACGTTGCGGTCTGTGATCGACTTGAGCTCGCCGATTACCTTCGGGATGTCGAGTGCGACACCGTTTCCGATAATATTTGTGATATGGCTGTGGAATACGCCGGACGGCAATGTGTGCAGTGCAAACTTGCCATAATTGTTCACAATGGTGTGTCCTGCATTTGCTCCGCCCTGAAAACGGATGACGATGTCAGCCTCATCCGCGAGCATATCTGTGATCTTGCCTTTTCCCTCATCGCCCCAGTTAGCGCCTACTACTGCTGTAACCATATGTTTTTCCTCCTGATATGATACACTTTTTTGCCGGAAGTCCGCATTTTCCTGATTCCAGGCTGCATCCATGCGGCCGGTCTGTCCGAAAGCAGCATCCACTCTGTAAATCTGCCTCATGACATAAAAAGTGACGGTTGTAAAAAACCGTCACTCACTTCCGCCTTTTTACTTATTGATTATACACGAACCTTTTGCATAAGTAAAATCAATATTCATTATATGTGGCATAAGTATTTATTATGCCTGTTTCTAAAAGAAAATCTCTGCTTACTGTGATGTCCCCTGTACCAGAACATTCATCAGCGTAGCCGCTGCGGCTGACAGCGGAATCCGTTCATTTGCGACAATGCAGAACGTACGCGCCGGTATCTCCTCCAAGAACCGCAGTTCAAACAGATCTCCCTCCGTCAGGTGCTCCTCGGCAAAATTTCTGACCACACTTGCAATTCCAAGGTTGCGCACCGCAAACTGGATCAGCATATCGCTGGTGGCAAGCTCAAACTCCGGCCGGATCGTCACCTGCTTCGACGCAAGGAATTGCTCTACATACGTCCTGGTCGAGGTATTTCCCTCCAGACACATGACCGGCAGCTTCATCAGTTCCTCGTACCCCAGCATGCGTTCCTTTAAATATTCAAACTTCCTGCCTGCCACAAACACATCCCGGATCTCCTTCACCGGAATACATTTGAGCGAAGCTCTCTTCTCGACCGGTGTGCTCACGATGCCAAAATCAATGCGGCCGTCGCAGAGATGGCGGATCGTCTCCGGAGTCGGCGCATTCGTCACCGTCACGCGGATTCCCGGGTAGCGCTCATGAAATTCTTCCAGATACGGAAGCAGGAAATACTTTAGCGTCATGTCGCTGGCTCCGATACAGATTTCGCCCTGTTCCAGATTCAGCATCTCAGAGAGCTTCCTCTCGCCTGAGAGGATCGTCTCATAGCCGCGCTGCACATAGGAATAGAGCATCTCCCCCTCCTTGGTCAGCCGCACGCCCTTGGTCGTCCGTACGAACAGTGGGCACGAAAGCGCCTGCTCTAAATGCTTCACAGCCTAGCTGACTGCAGGCTGCGAGATGGTAAGCTGCTCCGCCGCTAATGTGATGCTCTGGGAGCCTGCCACATAATAAAAAATTTTATAATATTCCAGATTGATGTCCATGGATCTCTCCTGGGAAAAAAGTCTCATTTTTTTACAAAAACGGATTGTATTTTCCACTGTCATGAAGTATACTATGCCTTACGCAAAGTACCAGTATCTCTACTATAACAGACTATGAAGGGAGACGCAATCCAATGACCAAAGATATGACCACCGGCAGCCCGCTTCGGATTATCCTGCTATTTTCTATTCCGGTTCTGCTCGGCAATCTGTTCCAGCAGTTCTATAATATGGTAGATACGATTATTGTCGGACGCTATCTCGGCGAGGAGGCTCTCGCCGCCGTCGGCTCAACCGGCTGCCTGATGTTTCTTGTGCTCGGTTTTGCCAACGGCATCGCCCAGGGCTTCGGCGTCATGGTTTCACACGCTTTCGGAGCCAAAGATTTTAAGCTGCTCCGTCACTACGTGGCGCTATCCCTGATTCTTACACTGATTATATCGCTTCTGCTGACCATCCCAACGGTGACAGCTTCCCGCCTCCTTCTGGCATGGATGCACACACCGGAAAATATTATTGCCATGGCAGACGCTTATATTAAGGTAATTTTTGCGGGCATTCTGCTGACAATGGCGTACAACGTGTTATCCGGCATCCTGCGCGGCATCGGCGACAGCCGCACTCCTCTCTACTTCCTGATTCTCTCGTCCGTGCTCAACATCATCTTAGATGTCGTACTGATCGTGTACACAGGGCTTGGAACCGCAGGAGCCGCCTACGCGACAATCATCGCACAGGGAGTCTCCGCCGTGCTCTGCTTCTTTTATATGTACCGGAAATACGATATCCTGCGCACCAGACATGAGGATTATTATCTGGATTCCGCCGGCGTAAAAAACATGCTCGCCATCGGTGTGCCGATGGCGCTCAACTACTCAATTACCGCCATTGGCACCATGATTATGCAGAGTGCGGTCAACGTGTTTGGCTCGAGTGTGGTCGCCGCCTTCACCGCGGCCTCCAAGGTCAGCAATATCGCGACCCAGTCCATGCCGACACTCGGCACCGCAATGGCAACCTACTGCGGGCAGAACCTCGGCGCCGGCAAATACGACCGCATCTACGCCGGCATGCGGCAGGGACTTTTCCTCTGCTTCGGTGCGGCAGCCACAGCCGCCGCGATCTGCATCTTTGGCGGACGTTTTATTGTGAGCTGGTTCGTGAGCAATCCTTCCGAGGAGATCTTCTCTTCCGCCATGCAGTACCTGACGATCGCAAGCTGGTTCTTTCTCCCGCTCGCCATGATCTTTTTATACCGCAATGCCTTACAGGGACTGGATCAGGGACTGATCCCCATGCTCTCCGGCGTCATCGAGCTCGCCTGCCGCTTCGGCGTCATCGCTCTCGTTCCGGCGAGCACCGGCTTCTTCGGTGTCTGCTTCGCTGATCCGGCTGCCTGGGCCGGTGCCGGCATCCCGCTGTTTATCACCTATCTTCTCTGGGAGCACCGGATGAAGCAGCACCACAAAGCAGCGTAACCATTTTTGCTCCACAGAAAACTGCATCCTATTGCATCAAAAAGACCGTACTCCGGAATTCCGGAATACGGTCTTTTATATTGTCCTGTTTTATTTTATCTATGCTTCCAGCTCTGGAATCTTCTTCGAGCAGGCAACGGCAAGTGCCCCAGGTCCGATATGACATGATACGCTCAGTGACAGCGGATCCATATGAATCTCCAGTCCCGGAAATGCTTCCTGCACCTCCTGCCTGAACGCTTCCGCAGCATCCAGATCGTATGTGTACGCCATCTCCAGATGCATACTCTTTCCTTCCGGATCATGGAACCGCTCCGCAAAATCGTGCTTCATCGCCTCGATCATCAGGTTCTTCGCCTGCTTGACGGTTCTCGCCTTGGCAAATGCATCCAGCTTCTCTCCCTGGATCTGCAGTACCGGTTTTAGCTTTAACAACGTTCCAAGCGCTGCCGCCGCCGGCGTAATGCGTCCGCCTTTCTTCAGATAATACAGGGTATCCACCATAATATAAATGGAAGACTCAAATTTATCTCTCTCCAGAATCTCCTTAATCTCCACTGCACTGCGTCCCTGCTCTGCCAACGCCATCGCATCCAGCACAGACTGCCGCTGCGTCACAGAGATTCTCTGGTTATTCACAACCTGCACCTTTCCCTCGTAATCCTGCGCCAGCATCAACGCCGTCTCACAGGAGCCGCTGAGGCCGGATGACATCGGAATATGCACAATCTCATCATACTCCTTCAGCAAGGCATCCCACGTGTCGGTCACATTCCCGACAAGCGGCATCGATGTGGAAATATTGGCATTCTCGGACAGCATCTGATAAAACTCTTTCTGTGTCAGATCGATGTCCTCATATAATGTCTTGTCTCCCACAAAAAAAGGCATCGGCAGAATGGTGATTCCAAGTTCTTCCGCCTGCAATTGCGTAATTCCGCTGTTGCTGTCAGATACGATTGCTACTTTGCTCATAACTTCTACTCTCCCTTACAATGTCTCTGATCGTTCCTTGATGTTCTTCTTAAAATTGATGATCTCATGCTCATACTCAGTATTCATATAAGTGGAATGAATCATAAAATCTGCCGACGCCCGGTTGTTGGCGATCGGAATGTCATACACCTGCGCGATACGCAAAAGCGCTTTCACATCCGGGTCGTGCGGCTGTGCTGTCAGCGGGTCAGAGAAGAAAATCACAAAATCCACTCTTCCCTCCACAATCTTTGCGCCAATCTGCTGGTCTCCGCCGAGAGGGCCACTGTTATAGCCTCTTACCGGGAGTCCTGTCTGATCCGTAATCATACGTGCTGTCGTACCTGTGCCACATAGAAAATGCTGCTTTAAAATCTCCTTGTTCTGCTCACACCAGTCAATCAGATCTGCTTTTTTATTGTCATGCGCAATCAGTGCAATATTCTTTTGTTTTCCTATTGTCATTGTAATAAAATCTTCACTCATAATCTCTGGATCCCCCCTTATCATTTTTCTAATGCATTGTACCATATTTTATCCCGAACCGCCACCAAAAAATAATAGAAAGCGCACCGTAGCACGCTTTCTATTATTAAAAACGCTAAAATGACTCTTCTATTCATTCTGCATGTATACTTTTGTATACCGCATCACGCCTGTTCCTGTGCTACAACCTCACGCATTCTCTCCGAAATCTTGTAAATTTCGCCAAGCAGATCATTCAGATTCTCCATATTCTGCATACTATCCTCACTCATAGACATGCTGTTTTCTGAGGATGCCGCAACCTCTTCACTCGTTGCAGATAAATTGGTAATACTGTCATTGATCTGCGTATTTGCTGAAAGGATACTCTCCACCTCACCAGACAAATTCTGCATAGAATTCTGGAACAGATTCATCTTATCCTCGATAACAGTAAACTTCTCTCTCGTTGTCTCGATCATCTCGTTCTGCTTATCTGCAGACTCCGCTGACTTCTGCATATTTACAGAGGCTTCCTCCACATTTACCGTCAATTTTTCGATAATCTCCGTGATCTTTCCCGTCGACTCCTTCGTCTCCTCTGAAAGCTTGCGGATCTCGTCTGCCACAACCGCAAAGCCTTTTCCAGCCTCCCCTGCTCTGGCTGCCTCAATGGACGCATTGAGTGCAAGCAGATTGGTCTGATCGGAAATGCTTAAAATCGTTCCGATAATGACCTCCACTTCCTTTATGCGGTTGTCCAGTTCTTCCGTCGTGGTTCTTGTGGCGCGGTTGATCTCCGCCGTCTGGGTTGCCTGCTCCTTCAGCTCGGCGATCAGGTCAGCGCCCTCACGGAGCGCGTCCTGTGTCGCATCTGACGCCGTCTGCATCTCTTTCGTCTCTTTTTCGGCGTTTTCAATATTCGTCTGGATGCCGTTCGTCTGCATCGTCTGCTGCTCAATCGCTTCCGCCGTCAGCTTGACGCTCGATGCAATCTCCTTGACGGAGTTGTTGCTGCTGACCATGCTCTCCGTCAGCACATCCGCTTTCTCTCTCGCACTGTCGAACTTCTCGGACAGCGCTCCCGACATCTGAATGATCTCATCCGCCACACGCGCCGCCGCATCCATCTGTGACTTAATGGCATCTGTATCCTCAACATGGTGTCTCGCCTGCAGATCTACCGCAATACACATCACAACACCGAAAGAAATGGCAAACACTATCTGTACAACTGACTCGCTCCGTGTCCCAGGATATTTCACAAAATGAAGTATGCCCGAAATTACATTCAGCGCTCCCATCGCAATAGCGCTGATGCGTGCCAGCCTTATATCACGATACAACATAACCGTAAGCATAATTAAATACATAAATGCATAAAAGACCACGTTTTTGTTTGATAAGATCATCACTGCATAGGTAAGAAACATACACGAAAGTGAAATCATAACAAATTTCCTATCCCCGCGATACCGGACATGTCCAACAAAAAATATCACGAGAAGAATGACATTGACTACCATGCGTGCCAGCACCACAGATTTATCCGCTGTTGCATCCACAAATCCAAGCAGTGTCAGTGCATTCAAAAGCCCAAGGATGATAAGTCCAAGGATGAATGTAATCTTGTTGCGTTCCAATCTTTGTTTTTGTTTTAATTTCATAACAATCCCTTCCTTTGTAAGATCTCACCCGGGCAGACAGATCTTTCCATCCATCAGCATCTTCACAAACGCCGTATCCCGGATAATCCAGGAATCTTTCTCAATCAGAATATTCCTGTGATAGACTTCCTCCGGCGTCGCCCATTTTAACTGATACCCCTTTGCAATCTCACTCGGGGTAAGTGAAAGTGGCGCCTGCTCGTCCAAAACATCGCAGTAAAAAAAAAGAGAATGGCAGATAAACTTTTTATCCGGCTCAAAAATATCTCTGTGCAGTTCTATTATCTCGCCCAGCTCACAGATACTCTCCGGCCTGACATAAAGTCCTGTCTCCTCTTTTACTTCACGGATCAGCGTCTGCTCATAATTCTCACCCGGCTCCTGCCCGCCTCCGGGGATCTTATATTCTCCCTCCTGGCTGCACTGCATGGCAAGCCTGCCGTCACGCACAATGATCGCCCGTATCGAATACTTTTCATAGATACCCGTCGTGCCCTCATAATCACGGGCATCAAATGTCGCAAGGATCTTCATACGCATTTCCTCCGTGCCGCTTCACTTTTCTTGAATTATATTCCCTTTTTGCAATTATCGCAATATTTTTCAAATATTTTTATTTTAAACATTTTCTGTAATAAGAACACAGTTTTCTAATTGCAGAAAAAAAATCCACCCCGGTCGATTGACCGGGATGGATTCCCTCTTCGGATGGGATTTACATCATTCCCATTCCGCCTGCGCCGCCTGCCGGCATTGCCGGTGCGTCCTCTTTGATGTTTGCCACCACAGACTCTGTGGTAAGTAAGGTAGATGCTACAGAAGTTGCGTTCTGTAATGCGGTTCTTGTCACCTTAACCGGATCCAGGATACCCTGCTCTACCATGTCTACATACTGCTCCGTTGCTGCGTTAAATCCAACGCCTGCCGGAGATTCTTTTACTTTATTGATGATGACTGCGCCCTCTAATCCTGCATTTGCGGAAATGTAGTACAGCGGAGCCTCCAATGCCTTTAAGATAACCTTCGCACCGGTCTTCTCATCGCCCTCAAGCGTATCTGCGAGTGCTGCCACATCCTTGGTTGCATGAATGTATGCGGAACCGCCTCCTGCAATGATGCCTTCCTCGACTGCTGCTCTCGTTGCGTTTAACGCATCTTCCATACGAAGCTTTGCTTCCTTCATCTCCGTCTCAGTTGCTGCGCCGACACGGATCACTGCTACGCCGCCTGCAAGCTTTGCAAGACGCTCCTGTAACTTCTCCTTGTCGAACTCGGAAGTTGTCTCCTCGATCTGACCGCGGATCTGGTGGATTCTCGCCTGAATAGCGTCCTTATTGCCTGCACCGTCCACGATTACCGTGTTCTCCTTCTGAACTTTAACGGATTTTGCACGTCCGAGCTGATCCATTGTGGTATCCTTAAGCTCTAATCCGAGATCGGAGCTGATAACCTGACCACCGGTTAAGATTGCGATATCCTCGAGCATTGCCTTTCTTCTGTCGCCGTAGCCCGGAGCCTTGACTGCCACTACATTGAAAGTACCACGCAGTTTGTTGACGATCAATGTTGTAAGTGCCTCGCCCTCGATGTCCTCAGCGATGATGAGAAGTCTTGCGCCGCTCTGTACGATCTGCTCTAATAACGGCAGGATCTCCTGAATGTTGCTGATCTTCTTATCTGTGATTAAGATATACGGATCATCCAGAACCGCTTCCATTTTATCCATATCGGTGCACATATATGCGGATACATATCCACGGTCGAACTGCATACCTTCTACCAGATCAAGCTCTGTCTGCATGGTCTTGGACTCCTCGATGGTGATAACGCCATCGTTGGATACCTTCTCCATCGCATCTGCTACCATGTTGCCGACTTCCTCGTCACCTGCAGAGATAGCTGCAACTTTTGCGATCTGATCTTTTCCTTTTACTTTGGAGGACATCGCAAGGATGGACTCCACTGCCTTGTCAGTTGCCTTCTTCATACCGCGACGAAGCACGATCGGGTTGGCGCCTGCCTCCAGATTCTTCATACCTTCCTGGATCATTGCCTGTGCAAGTACGGTTGCGGTTGTGGTACCGTCACCGGCAACATCGTTGGTCTTGGTTGCAACTTCCTTGACGAGCTGTGCTCCCATGTTCTCGAATGCATCCTCAAGCTCGATCTCCTTTGCGATCGTCACACCATCGTTGGTGATAAGTGGTGCGCCGTAGGACTTGTCGAGTACGACGTTTCTTCCTTTCGGTCCGAGTGTTACTCTGACGGTATTTGCCAGCTTATCTACGCCGGCTCCTAATGCTGTTCTTGCCTCTGTTCCGTATTTGATTTCCTTTGCCATGACTGATCTACCTCTCTATCTCTTATTCTGATTCAAATTACAGGGATGCCTCCCGGCTGCTTATTCTACGACAGCCAGAATATCGCTCTGTCTTACAATGATGTATTCCTCTCCATCCAGCTTTACTTCTGTTCCTGCATATTTGGAATAGATGACCTTCTGTCCGGTCTTTACCTGCATGGTAACTTCCTTGCCGTCTACCATTCCGCCAGGACCTACGGCGATTACCTCTGCCTCCTGCGGCTTCTCCTGTGCACTGCTGGTAAGAATAATACCAGACTTTGTGGTCTCCTCTGCCTCACACTGTTTTAATACAACTCTGTCACTCAATGGTACTAATTTCATTTTGTAGACCTCCTGTTTTATGATCTGAAATAATATCTTTCGTTTTGTTATTAGCACTCATTTCGTTTGAGTGCTAACCGATAGTGTTATAATAGTTTTTTAGCATGTGATCTGCAACCGGATATATTCCTGTATATTTGTATTTATGTTGTTTTTTTCTCGTTTTTTCTTTTGTTTTCTTGTATTTTTATATTTTCATCCATTTTTTTTGATTTTATACTTTTTTTAGAAACTCACCGTCGCTTCTCTCCAACGACCTGTTTCACCGTTTTGCGGACAGTTTTATTTCCCTCCGACCACAGGAGTTTTAAGGCTTTTGCAAAGACCTTCTGGCTCTTCTCCGGCAGACGGCTTTTCGCCTTCATCAGCTCCTGCACCGCCTTCCATTTGCTGTGGTAAAAATCATCCACCGTCTTAATGTCCGCCGCTTCAAGCATGCCGAATACCGTATCCACAATCTGTTCGCGTTCCTCCCCGTTCAGCTGGTAAATCCATGCCTTCATCGTCTCATCCAACATCAGGCTCTGGGCCGCCACCTCCCTGACATAGACAAAGGATGTGCCGAGCACCTCCCACGACATGGCATCGTGCTGCTGGATTCCACTGTTGGAACTGCGCACCACCTCATACGCCTCCTGATGCTCCAAGAGCATTCCGACAATCGAAGATTCCGGCAGAATCGTGTGGATTTTCGGCAGTACGCGCTGGTATGCCGCGCTCTCTACAATATCCCTGCGGAACCCAGGTCCGTCATTGCTGTACACCGCAAGAATCCTGTCCTGCAGCCCGCTGCTGCAGTGGACTGCAGCATAGACCGCAAGATTTCCGCCCTTGGAGTGACCCCCGATGCGCACGGGGCAGCTGCCATCTCCAAGCATCTGTTCCACGTACGAAACGGCTTTCAGCTGACCGGGCGTCTCCGAGAGGTATCCCATATTAAAATCCTCTCTCCACCCTGTGATCGTATTGTCTGTGCCGCGGAACGACACATAGATACTGCCATCCGGCAGCCCGGCGCACATGACCGCAAACTGTGACTGCTCCTCCTCACTGATGTCATTGACGTAACCCCAGAGCTTTACATCGCGGAACCGCTCTGTTTTCGCCATCTTCTCCAGAACAAACGGCGCCGCCTTTGTCATTGACACCCGCGCAAGGATCTCCTCCCTGCTGTTCTGCTCCCAGAACACGGCGGATGCCTCCGCAAGCGTGACTGCCTCCGCCTCGCTCTGCCCGGTCACAATCCCGTCAAACGAAGTATATACCAGCTCCGCAAAAAGCAGATTATCCACCTCGTTAAATCCGGACGCGGTGAAAGTCAGATCCCCCCGCCAGTCCAGATAATCCATCATATTTGCCATCCCGCTCCTCCTTCTCTTCCCGCTGCAATCCCGTTGCTTCCTATCCGATCAGCCCATAGTGCTTCAGTCCGTTTTTAATTCCATGATTCATAATATCGGTCGTCACATACTCCGCGGCAGCCTTCGCCGCAGGTGCCCCGTTTCCCATGGCGATGCCATGTCCCACATAGGTGAGCATCTCCAGATCATTCGTGCTGTCGCCGAACGCATAAGTATTCTCCCTGGCAATCCCAAGCATGTCACATACCTGCGCTATTCCGGTCGCCTTTGTGTAGCCCTTCGGCACCACTTCAATCAGCTGCGGATTGTGCTCAATCACATCAAAATGCGGCACCAGTTCCGCTTCCACCGCACGCACGCTCGCCCCGTTCATATAAGCGCTCAATTTGTTGATCTCATACTCCGTCTGCCCACGGATCTCCCGTACATCCTCTCCCAGTTCACTGCGCAGATACTGAATAAACGGATCTTCCTTAAAATCTTCCCCGTTTGCGTAGATATAATGCGGTCCCTCCAGCACCGCTTCCATGTGGTATGCCTCAATGACACGTAGAAGTTCCTCCGCTTCTTCAGGCGTAAGCAGCCTCTCGCACACCTTCTTTCCTTCATATTCAATATGTGTGCCGCACGCCGCCACAATCCCGTCAAACCCTATTCCAAGGATCTTCTCACTGCGGATGTTCGACCGGCTTCTGCCGCTGCACAAAAACGCGTAATTCCCGTCAGCCCTAAGTTCGCGTATCGCTTCCGTTGTACTTTCCGGCACCTGCATGTGCTCATTCCACAAGGTTCCGTCTATATCAAAAAACACTGCTTTTTTCATCTTTTCTCTCCAATTCCCATTCTCTTGCGTAAAAGTCAGTTCTGCTATATGCAAAACATTCTCTTCCCCGCCGCATGGTGCACATCCTATCCTATAAAGGAAAAAAAACACCGCGCGGGCTGAACTCATTATATCAGCCCGCGCGGTGTCTGGCAACTTGCGGTTTCTATTTCAAATATCCTGTTACTCTCTGTGCATGGAGATGGTGTTCATCTCGTAATGCTCAATGTTCTCATGAATTCCACGGTCATCTGCCTGGGAAATCAGAGTGTCACGGTTCTTCTTGGAAGAGATCTGGTCGTTGAACGCACTCGGTCCGCCGACACAGCCGCCCTCGCATGCCATACCCTCGATGAAATCCTCCGGCAGTCTGGCTGCTTTCAGAAGAAGCAGTGCTTTCTTACACTCGGCAGCTCCGTTTGCCACGCATACCTTTGCATCGATCTCATCCTCAGACTCTTTCAGACTCTGAAGAACAGCTGCGGTTACACCGCCGGAATTTGCAAAACGCTTACCGAAGGTGGATGCGATCTGATCATCGTTTGCAGCCGGCTGCAGTACGACGCTCTTCGCTTTCATGATCGCACGGATCTCACTGTAGGTCAGTACATAGTCTGCATTGCCCGGAATCTGCTGATCCACAACCTCAGACTTCTTTGCGATACACGGTCCGATAAATACCGTGATGGCTTCCGGATCTCTTGCCTTGATAAGGCGGGAAACCGCACACATCGGAGATACCGTCGTCGATACACAGTCTGCCAGATCCGGATAGTGCAGGCGTACCATATTTACGAATGCCGGACAGCAGGAGGTAACTTTCTTCTCGCCCGCCTTGTAAGCTTCCGCCCACTCCTCGGACTCGTAAGCTGCCGTCATATCACCGCCGAGACCTACGTCGAAGAAATCGGTAAATCCGAGTTCTTTCATCGCATTCTTCCAGCTTGCCATCGTGATGTCATCCCCGAACTGTCCCTCGGTCGCCGGTGCAGCCATCGCATAGACATGCTTACCCTCGCGCAGTGCGTTGATTACATCTACAATAAAGCTCTTGGAGCCGATCGCTCCGAACGGACAGCTGTGGATACATTTACCGCAGCGGATACATTTCTTCTTATCGATGACGGAGATCCCGTGCTCATCGTATGTAATCGCGTTGACCGGACAGCTGAACTTACACGGTCTCTTCAGATGTGCGATTGCATTGTACGGACAGGCCTGCGCACATCTTCCACATTCTTTACATTTTGTAGGATCGATGTGGGAGCGGGTTCTTCCCGGCTCAATCGCACCGAATTTGCAGGCATTGATACAAGCCTTTCCAAGACAGTTCTGGCAGTTCTCCGTTACAATATAACTGGAAATCGGACAGTCCTCACATGCAGAACTGATGACCTGGATCACATTGCCGTCATCAGTCAGACCTGGCGCTTTGCCCTCCGCCAGACGGACTCTCTGTCTGATAATCTCTCTTTCTTTATAAATACAGCAGCGAAACTGCGGTGTCGGACCTGGGATCAGGCTCATTGCGATATTGTCTCTCTTCTCGTCAAGCTCACCGGCAAATGCCAGCTTTGCCACTTCATAGAGTACGTCGTGTTTGATTTTGATCACGTTTTCATCAGCATACATCGTGTTTTACCTCGCCCTTTTCTATTCGTTAATTTTTTAACCATCTTAGACATTATATATTATCTGTATGGAATTGCAAGAGAAACGCATGTATTTCTTTGCGTACATGATGTATACCGTCAAATTGTAAAAAATCCGACTGCTGTTTTGTGCAATATTTTTCTGGGAAGTCCACTGTACTGTTACTTTGGTACCTGTTCCATCAGGAACGCCCGCATCTGCTCCTCTTCCCAGATCACGGGAACGGGGTAGTTCGGATTGCCCTCTTTGAGCGCGCGCGCCGCAAGTTCCGGCACGTCCTCCTTGCGCAGCATGGCAAGCTGCTCCGGGATGCCCATGCTCCGGTTCATCCGGCGGATTCTCTCAATAAACGCCTCCGCCAGCACGGCGTCCGTCTCCTTGCTGTTTCCATCCTCCGCCCCGGATGCGCACACTTTCCTCTCCATTCCTGCTCCGGACATTCGCACTTCCCTCTCGGGCTCTGCTCCGGACATGCGCACTTCCCTCTCCGGCTTCCCCCAGGCTGCGCGCACTTTCCTCTCCAGCCTGGCCAGCGGCTCATACACGGCACTCCCGTATGCCGCAAGCACCTTCGGCAGCAGAATCGCATTCGCTTCCCCGTGCGGGACATGGTAGAGTCCGCCGATCCCATGTGCAATCGCATGCACGTACCCGACATAGGCATTGGTAAACGCGATCCCCGCCTCGTAGGAACCGGTCAGCATATTCATCCGCGCCGCCTTGTTCGCAGGCTCGCGGTAAGCCGTCAGCAGATTGGCACCAATCAGGCTCACCGCCTTCATGGCATGCGCTTTCATCTTCGGGGAACAGAACCGGTTGCAGTACGCCTCCACCGCGTGCGTCATCGCATCCATCCCACTATAGGCGGTCATATCCGGCGGCAGGGAACAGCTAAGTCCCGGATCGAGAAATGCGTAGCGCGGTATGAGACAGTAATCCATGACGGCATGCTTATAGTGGCATGTCTCGTCCGTGATGACAGCCGCCAGCGTCACCTCCGAACCGGTTCCCGCCGTCGTCGGCACTGCAAGAAGGAGCGGCAGCTTTTTGTGAATCTTGAGCATCCCGCTCATTTTTCCGACCGGGAGATCTCTCTTTACAGCGCGCGCTCCCGCGACCTTGGCGCAGTCTATGACAGAGCCGCCTCCGATGGCAAGGATCGCCTCACAGCCGGATACAAAAAAACATTCCGCTGCCGCATCCACCTCCGCCACGGTCGGATCAGGCGATACACCTGTGTATAACACCGTCCGGATGCCGGCATCCTCACACTGCGCCAGAAGCGGCGCGATCGTCCCGCGCCGGATCGTTCCCGGCGTGGTGATGACCTGCACCCCTTTTATCCCGTGTGTTTTCAATAATTCCGGTATCCTGGTGATACACCCGTCCCCCTGCACCAGCGTCTGTCTTCCCGCAGGAAACAGGGAAAGCATCCCCGCGCAGAGCGCCTGATAGACGCGGTATATGGCATGTTTTCCGTTCATCTTATTCCTCCTGCCCTTATGCTTCCCCATCTTTCTGCAGGGCATACTTTTTCACATAATGATGATGCTGGATCGCCACATTGACCGGAGAGAGCGTTGCCGACGCGCCCGTCGCGCGCACATGCAGACAGCAGACCGCCGCCTTTGCCACAAGCGTCTTTAACGCTTCCACATCATCCGCCGTTCCCGCGGATACCACAACGCCGACCCGCGGCACAAGCACCGCGCCGTATTTTCTTAAGAGTCCGAGCATGTCCCTGCGCACATGCAGGCAGCACGGAATCTTCCTGCCGATCATCTGTGCCATATCATCCACCTGTGCCGGGATTCCCCGCCCGCTCGCCGCGCAGAGAAGGACTGCCGGCGTATCGCAGATTCCCACATAATGAAAATGCTTCTGTAAGACGTGAAACAGCTTTTCCTGGCGCTTCTGGTCTTTTCTCGGCTTCTTTTTCGGCTGTCCCAAAATGCTCCGCTTACAGATCTCCTCTAAGAGCATGGCGCGGGAAAACGCCTCCTCCCTGTCCTTTCCGCAGATCAGCACGCCGTGGTGCACCATAAAGACCACCTTTGCTCCTGACTGCATGGCATCGTAGACCGCCCCTGCAAGCTTCTCCGTACTGGAAAGCCCGTATGCCGCTCTCGCGATCCCGCCGAGCTTCTCTGCCTCTTCCTCCGTCATGGCAAGCTGCTCAAAGCCGCAGAGCCCGATCGCCGTGGCATAGGTCTGATGGGTGTGAATGACATACCCCACCTCCGGGAATGTCTGATACGCCGCCAGATGCACACCCTTTTCGCTCGAAGGCTTATGCGCGCCGCAGCACACACCGTTTCTTATGTCCATCAGCACCAGATCCCGCGCCGTCATCGTCTCATAATCCAGCCCGCTCGGCGTGATAACAAAATGATTCTCGTCGATACGGCAGCTGATATTGCCCCAGGTTCTCGCCACCAGTCCCGCCTGCTGCAGCTTTTTTCCCTCCGCTGCGACAAGGCGTCTCGCCATCTGTTCTTCCATTCCAGTCTCCTCCGCTTCTGCCGGTGCCCGCTGTCACCCGGCTTTTTCTCTATTCTCTATTATCTTCCATCAGAAGCTGTTTTGCAACCGCATGTGAAACATTATATGTCCGAAGTCCCGTCTCATTTAATGCCTCTTCATTCGCCTCGCAGTACAGCTGATACCAGCCCTGCTTTCTGTAGTCCGCCGCGCCGCTTTTTCCCGCATATTTTTCAATCGCCGGCGCCGCATCCGTCGAGAGTGTGTAGAGATAGCTGTAGTCCACCGTCTCCTCCCCGGACGCTTCCCACGAGGTGTGCGTCAGATTGTAGGCGGCGATAAAATAATCCACATGGGAAAAGGCAAATACGAGATACACCGCTCCCGCCAGCACAAATCCATACCGGAACAGCGGGAACTGCGGTTTTACAATCTTTGCGATCACGCCAGCCATCAAAAGTGCAATTACCGCCAGTGCCACCAGCACCGACACACGCAGAAACGTCAGTTGGTACGCCCGGATATAGAGAAGCATCCGGCAGGCGCTCGACGCCGTCATAATAAGCGTGCAGCCTGAAATGGCAAGGAGCAGCGCCTTCAATACTCTGTTCTCCTTAAAATAGCTCTGAATGGAAAGCACCGCAGCCAGATTCAGCACGCACACGAACAAAAGCTGGAAAAACCCGCGTCTGGCGTACTCCGCGTAAGTAACCCCCGCCGGGAGCTGCATGTTTCCGATAAAAAGATACACGATCTGGATTGCCGAAAACAGAAGATACAGCACGGCAATCGGCGCGGTAAACGCAATCGCTATCAGCGGTTCCGCCGTTTTTCCGGCGGAAGGCTTAATGTCTGCCGCGTGCTTTTGTACATACCGCACACCGCAGTAGGAGGATAAGAATCCAAACACCAGCATGAGCAGAATCCGAAGCAGCTTCACCGGGAACCGGAACACTCCCGCAAACCGCACAAGTAGATCTGCAAATACCATGTCCGCAGACATTAAAAGGAGCACAAGAACCATCAGACAGGGCACCGCCGCACAGATCCCGATGAGAACATACCAGCCCGCATGGCTCTCCCTTGTCTTTTTGCTGCGGTAAAATGCTCCGCCATCCGCAAACGGCTTCCCGATAAAGCAGACCGCCCCGCACACCGCCGCCACAATCTCCGCCAGATATTTTCCGAAATTCCACCCGGTATCCTGCGCGAAGTTGTGCAGAAGAATCCCCACAAGCAACACGAAAATAATAAGATCATTCATCCAGCCGATCCATTCGTTTCCCGTCAGAACGGTAGAGATTCCAAGCAGTACAATCATCCCCAGCACAATGCCATTGTCCCGTCTCTCCTTTTCCCCGAACATCCGGAACACAAAACGTACATACCACACACTCGACGCCACCCAAAGCACCGACGCCAGTCCCATCACATTTTCAAACAGGCATCCCGTGTATACAAGCGCATAGAGCAGGCTGGCGCCCGCCAGCTTCCCAAAAATCTTTGCCCCTTCCTGATTCTCTTCCTCCGGAATCATTTCCTTCGGATTCATTTCCCTACCGATCATGATCTCCTCCATCGCCGTTCTCCTCCCCTTCTTCCTCTACATACTCCAGAATATCTCCCGGCTGACAGCCTAATGACCGGCAGATCTTATCAAGCGTATCCATCCGGATCGCCTTTGCCTTTCCATTCTTTAAAATCGAAATATTTGCCATTGTAATGCCGACTTTTTCCGATAACTCGGTCACGCTCATTTTCCGCTTCGCCAACATGACATCTATATTGATCCTGATTGCCATTCTCTTCCTCATTTCCGGACGATCCGCTGCCGTCCTATATTGTCAACTCCGCATCCTGCTTCATCTCATACGACTTATAGATCAGATGGGACAGCGCCGCCGCAAGCACCGCGATCACCACATTGATAAAAATGAGCAGAATCATAAAAATCAGAAATGCCGGTCCAAGCGCCCGCTTTGCCGCGAGGAACAGAATTCCTGCAAACCAGACCACCGCCAGCACAAACGCCAGCCTGCTGATTACCACAAACGACCTTGCATTCTCACCGGAAAAAGAATTGTCGCGTCCGATCTGCACGCAGACCTTCCAGAACTGATAGAGAATGGCGTAGCAGAACACCGCAATGCCCCACCCGTAGAGAATCCCCGGAATGCGGAGCGCCGCGTAGTCCGGATATGTCACCGCCATGTCCCATGCCAGATACGGCACCACCAGCCCGAAGAACAACAGTCCCATCCCTGCAATCGAAAGTGTGATCCCCTTTAACCAACCTGCCACCTGTTTCTGACTCATAATTACCTCTTTTCCGCAATCTTACTGCTGTATTTTTCTCACAGCTTTATTATATCCATGTTTTTCCATTTTGCAATATATTTTTATCGTTTTTCGATAAATTCATATCGTTTTAAGGAAATCTTAAGAAACAAAAAGAGCACCGATCTCTCGGTACTCTCCAGTGGAAGCAACGGGGCTCGAACCCGTGACCTCTCGCGTGTGAGGCGAACGCTCATCCCGGCTGAGCTATGCTTCCATATCTGCTATTATAGTCCTTTCGCAGAAAAATACAACCTCAATTTAAAAATTCCTCTTTCTCGAGCAAAAGCCGCATGGCCCACGGCGGCACCGCCGCTTCGTCATAGTCCTCCAGAAACAGAAACGCAGTCCGGTAGTCCGGGCGCTTTGCCGGATACCGCCCCTTTCCGTCCGTAAAATAGAGCAGTCCCGCCAGCTCTTTTAATTCTCCCTGTTCCAGAAGATCATTGACATAGGAAAACGCCGGGCGAAAATCCGTGCCGCCCCCGCCAAGGAGTGTAAAGTCCCTAAGAAATGCCTCCATCTCCTGCTCACCCGTGATCTTTGCATCGCTTCGTACCACATTGTCGCACTGTAAAACCCGGATCACGGAACGCGCAAAGAAACTGTCGCTCTGGTGCAGGATGTTTGCCGTCTCGCGCAAAAACTGTTCGACCAGTTCACCGCTGGTGGAATAGCTGGTGTCAATCACGATCACAAACTCGCGGATCTTCTTTACCTCCCTGCTCTCAAGCGGCTCGATGAGCGGCAGATTCCCGTATACCGAAAGTCCGTACGTGTAATAACTCAGATCAAATTCCTCAGGGTCGGCATGCAGTTCCTCGTGCAGCACGGCAAATTTCTGCAGGAAATCCCGGTAGCTTCGTCTGCTTTTCCCCGCCGCAAGCTGCGCCGCCAGAAGGTCTTCACCGTCCTTGGGCTTCTCTCCCCGCCGCTCCTGCTCCATGCGGGTCTGCCTGGCGATCTGATTCCACTTTTTCTGATTGTCCGCCGCAGCCGCACACTTTGCCGCATCGTCCTCCCGCTTCGGCCAATATTTGTGACTGTCCGTGTAAAATTCGCGCGCTAACGCCTGCCATTCCTCACAGACCGGCATTCCCTCCGCCGGCAGCGGAAAATAGCGCTCCCACAAAAGATCGTAGACGACGGCAGCCGACACACCTTTTTTTTGTTCCCGCAGTTCTTCGTACAGCTTCTGGCGCGTCCAGCTTAAGATCCGTTTCGTACATTTTTTTCCCAGACCGTCAATCGTATATTCCACAGCAACATCACAGGCGAGATTCCACAGCCGCCTGTCGCGGTTCCCCGCAATCCACGGATGGGAGAAAATACAGTGCAGCACTGTGTGAAGATAGGCACGGTTTAGGTACGGTGCATTTTTCTCAAACACACGCAGTATCTGCTCTGTGGAGTAGAACAGATGTCCCCCGTCCGTGGCAAAGCTCTGCAGCGACGCATCCGCCTGCGGCACAAGCGCCGAGAATGCGACGTCCAGATACCGCAATTCCAGGTACAGTTCGTTGCGCACATAAGAAAGTATCTTTTCCGCCATCTGCACTTCCCATTCTTCCTGTGTCTGTATATGTCCCATGCCATCTCTCCTCTTCCGGTTTCTTTTTCAGAATACCCTGCATCCGCACGTACTTTTCCGTGTAAAAACAATCTTAAAAATCGTCAAACGAATAGCGCTCGTCCGGTGTTTTCTCCGCGAAATACTGCTGCATCAGATGAAGCAGCGCCGCCGCTCCCTCCGCCCAGTCCGCTTCCCCCGCACGCATGGCGCACGCCGCCACGTCCTCCCGCGTCAGAAACTTCCGGCTGCAGCAATCTTCCGCCAGTTCCAGATCCCGGTCATCCGTGATGCGGCGGATGAGATAACCGCTGTGCGCCTTCAGATACTCCTCGTAGAGTCCACGCGGCGCCTCCGAAAGTTCCGCCGCATAGCGCACGCGGTCGAGTGCCAGCCGTCCCAGCGTTGCCTCCGATTCATCCACACACGCCTGCGGGAAAATCTTATCGTACTGTGCAAAATCGAGCACGTCCTCGCGGAAGCTCTGTCTCGCCCGGAATCCCTCCCCCACAATATTTCTGCCGAAAATATGTGCCGGCGCGATCTCGTCATAGCTCTCATAATATTCCGGAAACAGCAGCTTCGCCCACACGCCATTTTCGCCACTTAAGGCCACTTCCAGATCCGACGAAAGCTGTGCCAGCAAAAGCCTGAGCCCCGTCTTTTGCCCGGGGTCCGCATGCAGTAACAGCCGCGACAGGCTCCGGCAGTTCATAAACGCATCGCTCCCCAGCGTGTCTATCCCGCTTCCAAGCTCCAGTTCCGCCAGCTCCGTGGCATTATAAAAAGCAAAGTTTCCGATCTTTTTTATGCCCTCCGGCAGCGTCACGCGCGTTATATACGCCCCTGCCAGTTCCGCAAGCGCACCGTCTGCCTCCGTCTCCTCCTGCACGTAGCTGCACCGGCATTCTGCCGGGAGATGCGCCTGCGCCGCAAAGCAGTAGTCCCCGATCTCCGTAATCGCTCTTCCCTCTATCTCTGCCGGGAAACGCGGCTCCGGCGTCTCGCCAAACGCCCGAAGCAGCCGCGCGTCTCCCTCATTTGTCAGCTCCCAGTATAACTTATAGTTCATCTTCTGCTCCTAATGTAAACTCTACGCTCCATTATACGAAAGGCGTTTTTCTCTGTCAAATCTGCGTCATTCCGCCCAGCAGAATTCCGGCGTTGTCCCGGTAGATACCCGCGAAATCCGACATGGGAAGCGGATTTTCTCCCATCCCGGCCTCGATCGTGTAGCCCGGTCTGTCGTATTCCTGGATAAACCAGTCCTTATACCCGGCATATCCCGACTGCGTGGGCGTCTCCTCCACGGTATAGCCGCTGACACGCCCAAAATACTGCGCAATCTCGTAGGAGTGCGCCGGTTCATAGTCCAGATACTTCCAGTAGATGACCTCCCCCTGCGTGTGATACGCAAGGATCAGCCTGAAATCATGTGATCTGGTAAACGCGTACACCGCCTCGCTCTCGGGCGCCGTCAGGGGTGCCTCTCCCACGTAATCTCTGGGTGCCGGCTTCGTGTACCCCTGCGCATATTTAATTCTCTTTGCGTTTTCCCAGCCTGCCGGAAACTGTAGATTCAAATCTATGCCCTCGATATTCGCCTTCCATCCGGACGGAAACGGAATTGCCGGATAATCCGATGCAATCTGCTGCGCCCGCCGGTAATACCCGCCGTCCGTAAGCAGCCCGTTCACCAGATCCACCCCGTCGGGATTGACGAGCGGCACAAGGAAAAGCCGGTACTCCTCAAACAGTTCCGCCGCCGGCACGCCGTAGAGCGCCGTTCCTTTTTCGTATGCCTGCGCATATTCCTCCGCAAATTTGAGCAGAACCGGCGTTGTGATGCTCTCATTTGCATGAAAAGATGCGTTGTAGAATACCTCTTTCTCCCCGTTTCCGATCTCCAGATACGAAATCGGCTTTCCCATCACACTTTTGCCGATCTCCCCGCTCTTTAAAAACGGGTAGCGCGCCAAAATCCCGTCAATCACTGCTGCTGTGAGCAGCGATGTATAAGGCACCTCCACCGACGTTACCGGGTCTTCAAAAAGGATCCGGTTCTCTCCCTCCTCCGTGGTGTATCCTCTCAGATACGGCAGCAGCTTTTCCCAGGCAGATCGATCCACCACGCATATGCGGTCCGGCGTGCGGTCGGTCTGCAAAAAATCAGCGAGCGCCCGGCAGGTGTTCGTTCCAAAGATGCCGTCCACCAAAAGCGGATACCCCGCGCGCTTTAACGCCAGCTGCATGTAAGATACCAGGATTCCCCGGTCTCCCTGATACAGATTTTTCAAATTCTCCTTCTTTCCGGCACGAGAAGCTCCTCCCCTGCCATACGCCTTCTTCTTATCTTATGCAGACACTCAGCCATTTAGCTGTCACTTTTCCACAGACGCAAAATGGACATGGGTGGAAAAACAGTCCGTGTCTTTCCCTCCATGTCCATTTTAAGATTGTTATATGGCTCTCCGCCTCCGGTTAGCAGGCTTCGATCTCCTTGATACTGCATTCGTTGCCTGTCACAAGATACGTTTCATAGCTTCCGCAGTGCGGGCACTGTCTTCCGTATGTAACCGTCTCATAGGTCTTCTGACAGTCCTCACAGATTGTGACCGCCGGAAGGGACTCTATTTTCATCTCGCACTCTGCGATCAGCGGATTCTTTTTGCGGTAAAATTCCCAACACTCCGTCAGATATTCCGGCACAATGCCGCTGACCTCACCGATGTCCAACGTGACAGATCCAATTTTTTTTAATTCGTTCTCCGCTGCAACCTGATCCAGCGTCTTTGCGATATGAACAATAATTCCCAGCTCGTGCATATGACTCCTCTTAATTCTTGTTGCGCTTGATCGCAAACTGACGCTTTAACGCATACGGTGCGATTGCTTTCAGTTTGTCCTCAGACTTCCACATACGGCTTGCATCCGGCAGATCACGTGTCAGATGGATCGCATCAAACTCACACTTCGTCGTACAGATTCCACAGCCGATACACTTATTCTCATCCACAACCGAAGCTCCGCAGCCGAGGCAGCGCTTTGCCTCTGTCTTGATCTGCTCCTCGGTGAGTGTGCAGCGCAAGTCGCGGAATGTCTCCTTTGCCACGCCGGCTTTTGTACCCGGAATCTGGCGTTTTGCGTTGTCAAATGTCTCCACGTCGATGTTGTTCTTATCCAGCTCGATGAACTCTCTGCGGTTACGTCCGAGTGTTAAGCTCTGTCCCGGATTGACAAAACGATGCATGGATACAAATCCTTCTTTTCCTGCTGCAATGGCATCGATGGCAAAACGCGGTCCTGTGTATACATCACCGCCGACAAAGATATCCGGCTCTGCGGTCTGATAGGTTACCGGGTCAGCGATAGCTCCGCCGTTCGGTCTGATCTCCACTTTTGTTCCCTTTAACAGATCTCCCCAGACGATGGACTGTCCGATGGAAAGCAGCACGTTCTCGCACTCAACGGTCATCAGATCATTCTCATCATACTGCGGATTGAAACGTCCGTCCGCATCCTTGACGGAGAGACACTTCTTGAAGACGATTGCCTTCACTTTCCCGTTCTCTGTCAGAATCTCCTTCGGACCCCAGGAATTGTTTACGGAAATGCCCTCTTCCTCAGCCTCTGCCACTTCATCCTTCGCCGCCGGCATGATGTCGCGGGACTCCAGACAGAACATGGAAACCTCACCGGAACCTGCGCGCAGCGCTGCTCTTGCCACATCGACTGCCACGTTACCGCCGCCGACAACGACGGTTCTTCCTGAAAGCTTGGTGCTCTCATCCAGGTTCACGCTTCTTAAGAATTCCACACCGGTCTTCACGCCATCAGCATCCTCGCCCGGAACTCCGGCCTTGCGTCCGCCCTGTGCACCGATTGCCACGTAGAATGCCTTGAAGCCTTCCTCGCGGAGCTGCTGGATCGTCACGTCTTTTCCTACCTCTACGCCGCACTTGAAGGTAACGCCCATCTGGCGGAGAACCTCGATCTCTGCGTCAATGATATTTTTCTCCAGACGGAACGACGGAATACCGTTTAACAGCATACCGCCCGGACGGGACTCTTTCTCGAATACCGTTACCGGATAACCCATCTTTCTGCAGTAGAACGCTGCGGAAAGACCAGCCGGACCGCCGCCGACAATCGCAATCTTCTGCGGCAGATCCACGCCGGTTCCGAGATGGTTGACAATCTCCGGGATATAGCGCTTATCCGCATGCATCTCCTGCTCTGCGATGAATTTCTTGATCTCATCGATGGCTACCGCCTGATCGATCGTTCCTCTGGTACATGCATCCTCACAGCGGCGGTTACAGATGGAACCACAGACTGCCGGGAACGGATTCTCGTTCTTGATCAGCTTTAAGGCGTCCATATATCTGCCTTCCGCTGCCATCTTCACATAACCCTGTACCGGAACGTGTGCCGGACAGGCTGTCTTACACGGAGCTGTACCGGTCTCATAGCAGTTGATCTGGTTCTTGTCGCGGTAATCCTTGCTCCACTTCTCCGGTCCCCACTTTGTCGCATCCGGAAGTTCCTGCTTCGGATAAGTGATCTCACCGTTCTTTGTGCACAGCTTCTGTCCGAGCTTTGCTGCACCGGTCGGGCAATACTCCACGCAGCGGCCACATGCCACACAGTTTTCCTTGGTCACATGTGCGCGGTATGCAGAGCGGGACATGTTCGGTGTATTGAAAAGCTGTGAAGTGCGCAGCGCGTTGCAGACGCCGACTGCACAGTTGCAGATTGCAAAAATCTTATCCTCGCCGTCGATGTTGGTGATCTGATGTACATAACCCATCTTCTCGGCGCGCTCTAAAAGCTCTAACACTTCGTCAAGCTCCACATAGTGTCCTCTTCCGGTCTGTACCAGGAAGTCTGCCATATCGCCGACACCGATGCACCACTCGCCCTCGATATCGCCGGTTCCCTCGCCGCGGACTCTCTGCTGCAGACGGCAGGAACACTGCCCGATCGCATACTTGTCCTTGTATTTTTTCAGCCAGTGGGAAATGTGTTCCACATCTGCAGATTCCTGCGCTGCCGGAATTGCCTTCTCTACCGGGATAACATGCATACCGATACCGGCTCCGCCGAGCGGCACCATCGGTGTCACCTTCTCTAACGGAAGTCTTGACATATTCTCAAAGAAATCAGCGACCTCTGTGTGCTTTTCCACCTGCTCTTTGTTCATTACCATGAACTCGGCGCTTCCCGGCACATACATCGGCAGAATGTACTGCTTCTCATGCTGCGGATTCTCCCAGTTGTACTCGATAATTCCGACAACCGCCATCTCCTGCAGTAGCTTCTCCAGCTCTGCCTCCGGCTTCTTGGTCTTCTTTGCCAGCTTCGGAAGGGTAATCGGCTTGCGCACGTCCATGCACAGTGCCACTTCCGCCATCTCATCGGTAACCACGCCTGCAAGGCCCCAGTATTCCGGATCGTTTACCGTGAGCTTCTCCATACCAAGCTTGTACGGAATACGGTCGGTAATCTTTTTCCCGAGCTTTAAAATCAGTTCTCTTTCTTCTGCCATAACAGTCTCCTTTTTCCTTCATTTTTCATTGTTTTTCCTGTTTTTTTTATTCTGTCTCGTCTGTTTTCGTCTTATATTTGCATAAATAGTGCGCACTCTAAGAGTGCGCATACTCATAGCCTGTGTATACCCATAAAATATGTATGCCGCTTCCGGCAGTTTTTAATTATTCCACTGTTTTACTTCCGTGCGAAGCCAGTCGTACCACGCATCCATCCCCTCGCCGGTGCGGGAAGAGATCGGAATGATCTGAATGTTCGGGTTCAGCTTCTTCACGCGCTCTTTGCATGCCTCGATGTCAAAATCAAAGTACGGAAGTACATCGATCTTGTTGATCAAAAGCACGTCGCAGATGGAAAACATTAACGGATATTTTAACGGCTTGTCATCCCCTTCTGGAACGCTTAAGATCATGGCGTTCTTTACGGCTCCCGTATCGAACTCTGCAGGGCAGACCAGATTGCCGACGTTCTCGAGAATGGCGAGATCCACGTCCTTTGTCTCGAGGCTCTCAATACCCTGTCTCGTCATGTCTGCATCCAGATGGCACATGCCGCCCGTATGGATCTGGATTGCCTTCGCGCCAGTCTGTGCGATCGTGTCGGCATCCACATCCGAATCGATATCCGCCTCCATGACTCCAATGCGCATCTCGTCTTTTAACGCGCCTATCGTCCGCACCAGCGTGGTCGTCTTTCCAGACCCCGGTGAAGACATCAGATTCAGAAGAAATGTTCTGTCTGCCTTTAACTCAGAACGAAGCACATCTGCTTCTCTGTCATTGTCTTCCAGAATGTTCTTCTTGATTTCAATCACCTTAAACTCACTCATTCGTATGCCCCTTTCCCTGTGGCGAGGTATCCCTTCGCTCGGTCGTGCTCTGGTCATACCTCATGTTTGTCTAAATTTTAACACACTTTTTCTATGAAATCAACGCTATTTTGCACTATATTTCTGTCTCTGTTTTTGTGCAATCTGCCATCTGGTGTCTGGTATGACCAGTTGTCTTGTCAGAAGACAGACTTTTTTATGTAATAGGAAACTTCGTTCCTATTACACAAAAAGGAGAGCAGCGCAACAAGTGCTCTGCCCTCCTTCTTTTTAAACCTGTATGCGGTCTGCGATTTCTTTTCCAAGCGCCACCCGCTCATTCTGCACCCCTATGATCAGACTGTCACGCAGCTTACGGATGACCTGTATGGTCTCTCCCTCCTCCACGTGATGCTGGCGCAGAAAATCGACTGCCTCCGGCAGCCCGAACATCCACTTGATCGTACATATATCTCCTGCCTGTGCTTTTGACAATGCATACATAAAAACCCCCTCCTTTTGTTCCCATTGTAAGTACCTCAATATCTGTTAGTCAACGGAAACATTTTTTATTATTATTCGCATTTTTTATCATTATAAGCATGAATTTTCTGGCATTTTCATTTTTTCGTGATATGTACGACTAATCGTTTTTTCTCATTTTCGCTCAATCGCGTGCGAGGGACAGTTCTCACAGCAGTTCCCGCAATGGAGACAATGATTCCCATAAATCCGGTATGGCACGCCCTCCTCAATGCATCGCTGCGGACATACTGCCGCGCAGGCGCCGCATCCCATGCAGGCTTCCGTGATGTATATCCCTTCTCCTTTACACCGACATCCCCAAGCGTGTAAGGCTCCCGGAAAATCGGATTTAACTTGATATCCATATCTTCTATAATCGGAATATATTATCTCCTTCCAAACTAAAACTCCAAGCTATCTGCATTAAGCAGAAAATATTTCATGCCCATGATTACAAATCCTTCCTCATTTCTCCAAGGCTTTTTTGTTCCATTTACTATAATAATCTTCTTAAATGAATCCGGAATATTACGGAGTGAATTAAGTTCCTGTGTCTGCTTTTCCTCAGAAGTCATATCATAAGCTACCTGAATATAATATCTCTGACTACCCTGGTTCACTACAAAATCAACCTCTAACTGCTTATGAACCCTCTTTCCTTCACTATTCTTTGCAAATACATCCACAATACCGACATCCACATTGTAACCACGCACAAGCAGCTCATTATAAACAATGTTCTCCATAATATGAGTCGGCTCCTGCTGTCTGAAGTTCAGTCTGGCAATCATCAATGATAAGAACATTTGCACGATCCTCAGAATCCAAAGGAAGAATGGCATCCTTGATGATTCGGGTTGAAAGTATTGTTGTGAAACGGATACAGTTAATCTGAATCATTTTCATAAAACGATATACAGTATCCTTCGCAAAATCAAGAGTGTTCCGTCCTGTGATCAGTTTCATGTACATGCTTCTGTTAGAAAAAATCAGCAGAAACAAATACTGGAAAATTTCCATTACTGGAACGCCTTTCTTTTTGTAGGCATTGGACGCTTTCAAAGCGGAAGAAACATGAAATCTCGTAAAAAATCTTTTGACACCCGAATCCTTTCATAAAAAAAGAGCCTTCCATATCCTATGAGATTAAATCTCAAAATTCAGATATCCGGCTCTTTTTCGTTTTCTTCAAAATTTTTAATTTTTACTTTTCTCTGTCAAATGCCGCGTAAGCGCTTCTTCTTTCAGCAACATTTCCATGATCTGTTCATATTCAAAGATGCACTGTAGTTCTTCCTCATTGAACCTGTTCAGGGCGATCTCATCCATCTGCCTGTGCATACTTTCGTCGTATCGCTGGTGCTCTGTGTAAAACTGCTCTCCCTTTTCAGTCAGAAACGCAATGATCTGCCGTTTGTTTTCTTCATTCTTCCTGCGACAGACGTATCCTTTCTTCTCCAGACGTGATGCGATCTGCGAAACTGCCCCCTGTGTAACATTCATCTCTCTGGCAATCTCAGACATAGTACGTCCTTCACCGGGACCGATCGCGATCACAAAGTGTGCCTCTCTCATGTAGAGTTTATCACCTGCCGTATACTCACGGTCTGAATCCATATACTGTACAAAAGCTCTTGCTGTATTTCCCTGCTGATGTAATAACTTTCCGATTAATTTGATACGCTGTTCCTTCATCTCTATCCCCTCCGCATATAGAATTATTGCAGACAATTCCAAAAATTGCAAGGAAACATTTTACGGCAGTAAGTTAATGTTCATTCAGCAGTAAAGCACTTGCTATTTTGCTGCGTATGATTTTTTATTTTTGCAGCATTGCAACAAACTTCAGTGTAGAGATCACACCGGTAGATAATACTCCTTCATCCACATCAAAGAAACCATTATGATGTGCTGCACCCGAACCGTAGGACGGATTATTAATTCCAAGGTGTGCCAGTACACTCGGACAAATTCTTCGATAGCAGGAGAATGACTCCGATGCATACCATGGCTCACAAGAGGAAACCGTTACGTTCTCCGGAAGTACCTCCGGCAATGCAGTGGAAATAAGATTTGAATAATACTCATCGTTGATCACTGGCGCACATAAAACACAGAAACGATCATCAAATTGTACCTGACAATTATTCATTGCGGCCGTATGCTCTGCTACATTCTTAAAGATTCGGACAGCTTTTTCTCCTTCTTCATCATTGAAGAAACGCAGGGAACCAAGTATATCCGCTGTGTCCGGGATGACATTTGGTGCTTCACCACCCTGGATACTGGTCACACCTAACGTAACCGTTCTTCCGGCAGTAATCTGATTGACCCAGGCCGTCGCTGTATTGGTCAGAATAGAGGCTGCACAAAATACAGGATTTACCGACATATCCGGTCTGGAGCCATGTCCCCCTCTGCCGATAACCTTAATGCCGACTCCCGCAGCACCAGCCATTCGTGGACCGGCACTAACACAAATCTTTCCGGATTCAAGTCCTGCATAAACATGGATTCCCCAGCAAACGTCCACACCATGGGCGCTGAGTTGATTTAACATAGCCAATATTCCTCTGCCATCCTCTTCTCCTTCTTCAAAGCAGAAATAGATCACGCCTGTCAGATTATCACGTTGCTCTGCAAGAACACGCATAGCTCCTAATAACATTGCTGTATGGGCATCATGACCACATGCATGACTCGTATGTGGGTCATCGGACACTACAACACGAGGACCTGCAAGGTTATTTGGCTCCTCCGGTACCAGAAGCGCATCAATATCTGCCCGGAGCGCAATACGTGATCCTGGCTTCCCTGTGTCAAGAATTGCGATCCAACCGGTATCACCGGCTTTTTCATAAGGCAGACCGGCTTTTTTAATCTCTTCTTCAATAAAAGCACTTGTCTTGAATTCCTTACCGCTTACTTCAGCAAAACGATGAATGGTACGTCGGCTTTCAATCACATAATCCTGCTGTGCTTCTGCCTGCAGGCGGATTATTTCATTCGTCAGCATAAAAACCCTCCTCCTTTTGTTCTACAAAGCTGCATTTATGTGCTTTTCTGAAATTAGTTATTTAATACAGAAGCGATCCGATCCAGAGCCTCTACCAGCGTTTTTCTTGTACAGCCAATATTCAGCCTTAAATGACCTTCGCCGCCTTTGCCAAACCATGGTCCCGGTACACAGATCACTTCTTTTCCCATAATAATCTTCTTAATAATCTCTTCGTCTGTCAGTCCGGCACTGCCAAGATCCAGCCAGCATAAAAATGTACCCTGCGGTGCTGTAAATCCTACATTATGCTTTTGACACCACTCTGAAACAACCTCCACATTTCCCTGAAGGTAAACTAATAATTCTTCCAGCCATGCCTCTCCTTCCGGTGAATATGCCGCCTGTACCATCTCCAAACCAAACGTATTGGATGCGCTGTATGAATAAGCATCAATCTCCTGATCATACTGTTTTTTCAGTTCTGCTGAAGAGCTGAAAATATTCGCAAGGCGAAGTCCTGCTACATTAAAGGTTTTTCCAAGAGATGTGCACACCAGATGCGGTGCATCACTTGCCAGCGCAAACGGTGTGTGAACATATCCTGCATATACAAGATCACTGTGGATTTCATCCGCGATCACAAGGACATTGTTCTTTTTACAGATCTCACCGACACGGGCAAGCTCCTCTTTTGTCCAGACTCTTCCCACCGGATTATGTGGGCTGCATAAAATCATAATCTTCGCATCCGGATCTGCTGCCTGTTCTTCAAGCAGTGGGAAATCCATCTCATATAGTCCATCATTACAGATCAGGCCATTGTTCACCATTACTCTTCCTGTTTTCTTGATCAGTTCTGCAAATGGATCGTATACAGGTTGCTGAATAATAACTTTATCTCCCGGATTACTGAATGCACGGATTGCAACATTGATCGCACTGACAACGGTCGGCATCATGGAAACAAGGTCCGTATGGATCTTCATTCCAAATCGCTTATCAAACCACCAGGTTAATGCATCATAATACTCTTGCTTATAAGAGCAATAACCAAAAATCTCTTTATCGGCTCTTTCTTTGATGGCTCTTACGATGCACTCCGGGCATGCAAAATCCATGTCTGCGATCCACATCGGGATCTCATTTTCCGAAACTTCTATCGGAAGATACCCCTTTAATCCTTCCGGGCGCCATTTCACATCACTTGTACTTCTACGATCGACCTCACGGTTAAAATCTACGCTCATCTTCATTTTCCTCTTATCTTTTTACTGCAATTGCCTCAATCTCAACTTTCGCATTTTTTGGTAAAGCTGCTACTTCAAATGCTGCACGTGCTGGAAATGGTTCTGCAAAAAATTCTGCATAAACCTGATTCATTTCCGCAAATTCTGCGATATCAGCAAGAAGTACTGTTGTCTTTGTCACATCTGCCATCGTCATACCATTCTCTGCTAAAATTGCCTGCACATTTTTCAGGGACTGACGTGTCTGGCTTGCAATGTCGTTACCTGCAAACTCTCCTGTTGCAGGATCGATTGGGAGCTGTCCTGATACAAATGCGATGTTTTCAGCTGAAATCCCCTGTGAATATGGACCAATTGCTGCCGGTGCCTGCTCTGTTTTGATTTCTTTGTTTGCCATACTTTTTTCTCCTTAAATGAAATATTTTTTATCTTAATAAAAGCATACTCGTTTTAGAAACTAAAGTCAATATATTTTAGAATCTAAAGTGCAGAAAAAAAACACTACTTTTTGTGCAATGTGTTTACATATATGAAATTATTTTTTAACTATTCGGATACTTATTGATCATACGCTCGATCAGCTCAACCGATTCCTCGATTCCGTAACTTGCACTGTCAATACACAGATCATAGTTGACCGCATCACCCCATTTTTTACCGGTGTATGCATGATAATAACGTTCATGGCGTTTATCTAACTTCTTTAACAGGTGTTCCGCTTGCTTGTAGTTTAAGCTGTTTATTTCCATCATACGGCGTACACGCTGATCAAACGATGCTGTGATGAAAATACTGATATGTGGGATATGATGATTCGTGAGTACAACGTCCGCACATCTTCCCATAACAATAAAGTCCTCGTGTTTTGCCATATCACAGATTAGATCACTCTGGTTAAAGAAAATGGCATCCTGAACCGGAAGTCCATGATATTTCTTAAAATCTTTGAAAAATCTGCCTGCTCCGGTATCTTTTTCAAATTTCCCCATCATCTCTTCCACATAGTTAATTTGATATTAACAACCTGATGAAAAGAGAATTTTTATGAATCACAATATACAGACATTCAAAACAAACCAACATCCGGTCTATACTTTCAGCCGGAAAGTTTTCACCGAAGGAATGCGGGACGGATTTCCGATCGCACTCGGTTATTTTGCGGTATCCTTTTCTCTTGGAATCGCCACAAGGAATGCCGGTCTGAATCCTTTACAGGGATTTCTTGCCAGCCTCCTCAATAACGCTTCAGCAGGTGAATATGCTGCTTTTACACTGATCGCAGCAAATGCCACTTATCTTGAAGTTGCGATCATCACGCTAATCTCCAATGCCCGTTATCTTTTGATGAGCTGTGCACTTGCACAACGCTTCTCGGAAGACACCCCTTTTATCCATCGGCTTTTTATCGCCTATGATGTGACCGACAAGCTGTTTGGGATCACAATTGCACGCCCCGGCTATCTGAACCCGTTCTCTTTCAAGTGGAACAAGGACCATTCTTTTGACGGTGATCCTGTCTTCTGCTGCTGCGATCCTATTCCCGGCCACCCCGGAAAAAGATAAAAATGCAACTACCTAAATTGAAACATTACATATATTTCACTCTGTCTTCACTATCGAAAGGAGTTTTTTTATGACACACAACCCTTATTTTTATATTGCTGTCATGGCACTTGTATCTTACGCGATCCGTGTGCTTCCTCTGACTCTGATCCGAAAACCGATCAAAAATCAATTTATCCAGTCTTTCTTATATTATGTTCCATATATTACGTTATCCGTCATGACTTTTCCTGCGATCATCGAAGCAACACAAAGTCCTGTTGCAGGTGCTATCGCACTCGTTTTTGGGATGATCAGTGCATAGTTTGGCGCAAGTCTGTTTCAAGTATCTGTCGGCTGCTGTACGGTTGTATTGATCCTGGAATTAATTCTTGTATAGAAATGTTTTTCTGTCCTTTTCCCTGTTTTTCCCCGTTTTTCCTTGTCATTCCTATTTTCTCATGATATATTACATATATATATCATTATTATTCTGATATGCAATCATTCAAGGAGGTACCGCATACATGGTACAATATTACAATACAGGGGATAAGGATAGTACGAATCTCATCGCCTATGCCAGTGATCTTTCCATGTTCGCTATGCTGTTCACAGATATGCAAAATGGAACTCGTGACTACGGTAATGATCGTCCGATCAAATCTGTCGAAGTCGCTATCTTATCTACGATTGAACAAAATCCAGGGATTACCGTAAGTGATTTATCCCAAAAACAACATCGGACAAAAGGAACTATTTCATCCATTGTTTCCAACCTAGAAAAAGGTGGCTACATTTACCGCGAAAAGCGTCCCGGTAATGCAAAAGTAGTGCATCTATACACTACTCCGGACGGTGAACGTCTGAATACCCTTTATATCGCTTTTGTCACAAAAAAAACAACAGAGATACAGTCAGAACTATTAAAGGTCTGCTCTATCAGTGAAATGAATTCTTTTTGTAAAGTCTTACATGAATATGTTAAATTATTGTCAAAAGCTTTTGATGAAGAATCCTAGCAGAGAGATATTTAAAAACACAAGGTTTTTATATCTCTCTTTTTTCTCCCCAAAAACAGGAAGTTTTTTCTGACATTTATTTACCGAATCAGAGTAGGGTGTCAAAACGTTTGCATTTAAGTTTATAAAACAAACGTTTTGACCCTCCATATCCGAATCATGAAAAAAGACAGAGTATCCAATTTTAGGACACTCTGTCTTTTTTTATTCAACGTATCAACGCTTGAATTATTCTTTCAACACACTAATCTTTTTCTTATTAATTAAGCTTCTTTGTTGTTTGCTGCGCGGAATTTTACGATTCTTCTATCGGAAATAAATGCACAAACAAGACCAATTACCATAGCCAAAATACAGCTTAAGAAGATCTTTTTGTATCCACCTACAGGATCAGCTTCCAGCCATTTACCACATAATGATGTGTAGAATGTATCCGGAATGAATCCGATTAAGGATGAGATACCGATAACACTACCAACGATGTTCTTAGGTGTTCCTTCCTCATCTACTGTTGCGTAATACAGAGCACGGAATACATAGATCATCATAAGAGCAACTGTCATTACAACAAGCATTGGCCACATAACTGCTGTAGATGCTGGTAAGATTTCCATAACAATATATAAACCTGCTCCAACAACACCGGCTACGATCATAGGTTTTGTGGAACGTTTTAATTTAGTTGCTAAAATACCAGCTGCAGATGCAGCGATTAACTGTGTAACGATCTTGCTGTAGTTTGAATATAAAACACCGATTTTTACCGGTAATCCACAAATGTTCTGTAAGTATGGTGCAAAATAAGTTGTAGATGCAAGACACATAGATCCACAGAAGATCATACCTGCTAACAGATATGTGATTGGACATTTAAATGCAACACCCATAGCTTTGATACTGTCAAGTAATGTATCGTTTGTTGCAGCTTCAGTATTCTTTGGCTTTGGCATTAAGAATGCTAAAAGAACACCGATTACGATCATAACAATTGAGATAAGTAATACATTGATTCTCATAGCTTTTGTGCTATCTGCTGCGTTTGCTGCATAAATGGATGTAAAGATAACTGTAAGTACAAGACCTGAAACGCCACGTCCTGCCTCTAAGCTTCCGAACATACCGCCCTGCTCTCCATCGTCAGCGAGCATGTTGACACATTTTACAGAAGATGACCAGAATGTAAGTACAGTTGTTACTGCAAATAATACATGGATCAGTAACAGGATTGTGTAGCTTGGGAATGTTGCTTCCCAAATACCAAGAACACCTGTTGAAACCATGGAAAAAATAAGTAACTTCTTGCAGTCAAATTTATCTGCTACCCATCCACCTGGCAGGTATAAAATAACGTTTGCAATACCATATACGTTTAATAATCTACCATAGTCAGCATCTCTTCCAATAAGACCCATAGCCTCCTGTAATGGTGTATAGTATGTATACATCAGGTATGGCAACATATAAATGGTATTCATTGCCAGGATCATAAGAATCAGAGTAACTACTTTACTGCTTTTTGATTTTTGTGTCATAACGTTTCCCCTCCACGTTTTCTCTATCATTATTTTATATGATTCCGTTATATGGCAGCGCCCAGCCGAATAAAAGGAAGAGTGTCACTGCAATTCCTGCTGCGATCAGAAGATATCCAAATACTTTGTCGATCTTGTAATCTTTTATTACCTTTTCAGACTCCGGTAATATCAGAAGTTTTTCCCGATATGCTTTTTCCTCCTCTGTCACCGGATGTAATTTTGATCCGAGTATCGCAAAAAAGAGGCTCAGGTAAATTCCAATAAAGAATGGGTCTAAAAAGTTAATAAATACAGTTGCAAATAATCCTACATGAAATCCAACCAGACATTTTGTAACAATGAATCCAACAAATCCGGCGATCATAGACCATCTCGCTCCGGTAGCGGAAAGCTTTTTACTTACCACACTTCCGATGGCGGAAACGCCCCAGCTTGCTGCGATGATCGTAGATGCAAAATAAGTAACGATGCGGACACTTCCGATTCCTGTATATGCTAACAGTAAGGAAATCGCACCGAGGATCAGCATTATCACTCTGCTGACAAATAACTGCTGCTTTTCACTTTTAAATTCCACAAAAACAATATCCGATGTAATAGAAAATCCAATGACCGACAGGAATGTGGATGCAGAAGATAATCCTGCTGCCATAATGCCGGCAAGCATCAATGTTCCGACAAGCTTCGGCATTACATGAAATGCTGCCCAGATCAGAACTCTCTGCGGATCTTCCATTCCAGGGTTAAGATTCAGTACGGTCACAGACTGCAGATTCAAATACATCAGGAAAATCACCGTACATGCCGCTGCGATCGCACCTGCGCGGAATGTAACATGCTCGCTCTTTGCCATCATGTTACGTCCTGCCTGCCAAGGCGATACCGACACTGTAATAAACCAGATAATTCCCATCGTCACTGCATACATCACTGCACCAAAAACATCTGTTGCCCCGGCTCCTGGAATATTGCCATGATAATCCAAAAGGTTCTCCGGAATGTTTGGATTATTCATGAGATTCTCCAGCAGATGACCAATTCCACCCTGTGCCTTGAAAACATAAGGACCGGCAATGATCGTCGCTATTAAAAATACCATGAACATCATCGTATCCGTAAGAATAACTCCTTTCGAACCGGAATAAAAAGTAAAAGCGGTAAAACAAAACCATGCCAGGAAGAGACAGAGCTCATAAGAAAGCCCTGTCAGTTCCTGCATTAAAATTCCAACTCCGGTGATACATGAGAGCAAATACGCTGTGAGGGAAACTGCTGTAATAATTCCGGCAACTCTCCGGTTTTTCAGATCGCAGTAACGCGCTCCGAAATATTCCGGCATTGTTGTACATTCTGACCGCCTTAAATATCGTCCGAACATAAGTGGTCCGGCAATATAACCCATTGCACACATGGAATTTAGCAATACCAGTGTTGTAATGTTGCCGGAATAGCACCATCCCTGGTCTCCCATGAACCCGTTTACCGAAAGCATCGATGCAAACAGGGTTCCGGCGATCAAAATCGTCGGGGCATTTCTTCCACTGACATAATAGTCATTTACGTCCTTTACAGAACGACCTGCCCAGATTCCAACCACTATGTAAACCAGTATGCTGACAACCACTCCTATAAAGAATATATTCATGCAGCATCCTCCTTATCTTTTCTAACCTTTTTTTCCTCTTTCCCAAGGACGAAAATCATAAGGATTCCTGAAGCGATCAGACAGCCTCCAACTACAACTGAAAATAGTATTTCTCCCATCGTATCATCCTCCATTTCTGTCTCCAGAAACTATTTCAGCAAATTTCCTGCAATTACCATCTTCTGGATCTCAGAAGTGCCTTCATAGATTTCTGTGATCTTAGCGTCACGCATCATTCTTTCTACTGGATAATCTCTTGTATATCCATATCCACCGAATAACTGTACTGCTCTCCAGGTAACTTCTCTTGCTGTTTCAGAAGCGAATAATTTAGCCATAGCAGCTTTGTCAGAGTATGGTTCGCCGTTATCTTTTGCACAAGCAGCGCTATATACAAGGTATCTAGCAGCTTCTACTCTTGTCTTCATATCAGCAAGTGTGAATTTTGTATTCTGGAATGCTGCGATAGGACGTCCAAACTGTTCTCTTGTCTTAACATATTCTACAGCTGCGTCTAATGCGCCTTCAGCAATACCAAGTGCCTGTGCAGCGATACCGATACGTCCGCCATCAAGAGTTGCCATAGCAATCTTGAATCCTTTGTTAACTTCTCCCAAAAGGTTTTCCTTCGGAACTTTTACGTTTTCGAAAATCAGCTCGCATGTAGAAGATCCACGGATACCCATTTTCTTCTCATGACTTCCAAAGCTGAATCCTTCCCATCCTTTTTCTACGATGAAAGCACTGATTCCTTTGTTTCCAAGTTCTTTGTTTGTCATTGCAAATACAACGTAAACATCAGCAACTTCACCGTTTGTGATGAAGATCTTGCTTCCGTTTAATAAGTAGTGATCGCCTTTGTCTTCTGCAACTGTTCTCTGTCCAGCAGCGTCAGATCCAGCGCCCGGCTCAGTTAGACCGAAAGCACCAAGTTTTTCACCAGATGCAAGATCTGGAAGGTATTTCTGTTTCTGTTCTTCTGTTCCGAATGCTTCGATTGGCCAGCAGCATAAAGATGTATGAGCTGAAATTGTAACACCTGTGCTTGCGCATGCTTTAGAAACTTCTTCTACTGCAAGAACGTAAGACATATTGTCTGCACCTGCTCCGCCGTACTCTTCAGCGACCGGGATTCCGAGAAGTCCTGTTTCTCCAAGCTGTGGAATCAGTTCTTCCGGGAAGCGCTCCTGCTCATCTAACTCTGCAGCGATTGGTTTGACAAACTGCTCTGTAAATTCAACGAACATGTCTTTCATTAACTGCTGGTCTTCATTTAATTTAAATTCCATAGTGTTTTACCTCTCTTCTCTTACTTTTTTAATCAAAAAACCTCTGGCTACTTCTTATAACCCTTTGTATTTTCTGATCTTTTCTGTCAGAATTGGCAGAACTACTTTCAGGTCTCCAACAAGACCGTAATCAGCCACATTGAAAATTGGTGCATCTGGATCTTTGTTGATTGCAATGATCACGTCAGAGCTGCTCATACCGGCAAGATGCTGAATTGCTCCGGAAATTCCGCAGGCAATGTAGATCTTTGGTCCAACTGTTTTACCAGTCTGGCCTACCTGGTGTGCATGTGGGATCCATCCTGCATCAACAGCTGCTCTGGATGCTCCTACTGTAGCACCTAATACTTCTGCAAGCTCTCTTACAGGTGCAAAACCTTCTGGTCCGCCTACTCCACGTCCACCGGAAACGATGATTTCTGCGTTTTCCAGATCAACGAGTTCCCCTGCCATCTCATTGATCACTTCGAGTAACTCTACACGTTTTTCTGCATCTGTGATCTCAACTTTTTCTTTGATCACCGGAATGTCTTTTACTTCACCTGGTTCACTCTTCTTGAATACGCCAGGTCTGACTGTTCCAAGCTGTGGTCTGTGGTCAGGACACATAATTGTTGCCATCAGGTTTCCACCGAATGCAGGTCTTGTCCATGCCATGTTGCCTGTCTCATCATCAATATCTAATGCTGTACAGTCTGCTGTTAAACCAGTTCCAAGTCTGCAGGAAATACGAGGTCCGATGTCTCTTCCGTTATTTGTAGCACCGATCAGCATTACGGATGGTCCGTATTTTTCGATCAGTTCGCAAAGAACTTTTGCATAAGCATCTGTGTTATAGTGCTTTAATTCAGGCTGATCCACAACGATTGCTTCGTCAGCGCCGTGTGCTTTTACAGCTTCGAGTGCTGGTGCAACATTGCTTCCTAAAATTACTGCAACAAGTTTTCCGTTCTGTTTATCTGCAAGTCTTCTACCTGGAACGAGTAACTCAAGTCCTACGCTTTTCGCAGTACCTTCATCCTCTGTTTCGATAAAGACCCAAAGATCCTTTGTCTTTTCTACCGCCATCTCTTTTCACCTCCTTAAAATACTTTATCTTCGCAGAGAATGGCAAATAATTTTTCTGCGCCTTCTTCTGATGTCGGTTCATTGATCTTCACACCTGAAGTTTTTACTTCTGGGGTAAATGTTTTCTTAACCTTTGTTGGAGAACCTTTTAATCCGATTCTCTCATTATCCATACCAGCTTCTAAGTCTGCATAGGCGAGAACATTGATCTCTGCTTTCTTTGCAGCCATCTTGGATTTGATGGTAGGGAATCTAGGATCGAAGGATGGTTTTGTTACGGTGATCAGACATGGGTAAGAAACTGCAACCTTCTCAAATCCGGCTTCTACTTCTTTCTTGATCACAAGTCTGTCTTCCTCAGCTTCTGCTTCGATCGCATATGTTACCTGTGGAAGTCCGATATGCTCAGCGATTTCAGGTCCAACCTGTGCTGTATCACCATCAATTGCCTGTTTTCCACAGAAGATGATGTCGAATTTTCCTTCTAATTCTTCTAATTTCTTAATTGCGCAGGAAAGAATGTAACTTGTTGCAAGTGTATCACTTCCTCCAAATTCTCTTCCGCTGACAAGGTATGCTTTGTCTCCGCCTACAGCAAGACACTCTCTTAAAGCGTTCTCTGCCTGTGGTGGTCCCATAGATACTAATGTAATCTTCGTACCTGGTTCTTTATCTTTGATTCTTGCTGCGAGTTCCAATGCGTATGCATCAAATGGATTGACAATACTTGGTACTCCTTCGCGAATCAGTGTTTTCTTTACCGGATCGATACGGATTTCTGTCGTATCCGGTACCTGCTTAATGCAGACAAGAATATTCTTCATTGCAAATATCCTCCATTCCTCTCTCTTTATTTATATTTCTTTAATACCTGACGGCTTGCAATAACTGTCTGAATCTCACCTGTTCCACCGGAAATACGTGTGATTCTTAAGTCTCTATAAATACGGCTTACGCGGCTTCCGCAGTATCCGATTCCGCCCATTACCTGGAGTGCATGGTCAGCGATATCATTTGCAGATTCAGAACAGAACTGTTTTGCAATAGATGCCTCTGCTCTTGTCAGGCAGTTGTTATCTTTGTTCCATGCGTAGTGAAGAAGCATATTTCTCATAGCTTCGATCTTCATGGTCATTTCCATGATATGGTTCTGGATCAGCTGTAAACGTCCGATCTCCTGACCTTTTACGATTCTCTGGTTTGCGTATCTGCATGCATCTTCGTATGCACATAATGCCTGTCCATATGCGTTGAATGCATCGATCAGACGCTCGTAATCAAAACCTTTGGATGTTGCCATTAATCCGTTTCCTTCGAAGCTGAACATATCGCTTTCTTCGATCTCAACATCATCAAACCAGATGTCGTTTACGTTTTCCATGTTTAATCCCATTTTTTCCATTGGCTCTTTCTTGCAGCCTGGAACGTTTGTAGGAACAAACCATAATGTAAGCTGTTCTGGATTCTCGCTGTTTTTAGCAAGTGTCAGACAGTAATCATTGTCCTGTGCTCCGGAAATGAAATGTTTGTGTCCATTGATGTATACTTTTCCGTTACGACGTGTATAAGTTGTAAGGATTGTATTGCTGGATAATTCAGTACCTGCAGTTGGTTCTGAGAATCCCTGTGCGAATGCTCCGTTTCCTTTGAAGAATAAAGGCATGAATTTATCGATCTGCTCTTTTGTTCCATTCTCTAAAAGTGCATCAGCTTTTACATGATCCCAGAAAAGGTAGATTGGTGCGCCACAGCGTCCTAAAGCTTCCATTACGAGGAACATTGTAACTGCGCCTTCGCCGCCACCTGGTTCTCCGTCTTCTCCTTCAGCTTCTTCTGGTAAGAACATACTAAAGCATCCGAGCTCTTTTAAGATTTCCCACCATTTCTCTGGATGTGTGTGGTTTTTGTCACAGTCCTGGAAGTAAGGCTCAAGATTTTCTCTTGTCATAGCCTCTTCGATTGCCTGTACCATTAATTCCTGTTCTTCTGTAATTCTGAAATCCATATTATTTCCTCCATTATTTTTCTTAATTATATTTTACATGGTTTCTTTTTTCATTCCATGCCAAACACTTGTTATTATCTGCCTTTCCAGTCCGGTTTGCGTTTCTCTAAGAACGCTTTTGGTCCTTCTACTGCATCTTCTGTTTTCTCGATGTAATCCCAGCAGCGATTGCAATATCTCTGTGCATCTTCGAAAGAGCACTGTGTTGCTACATGGAAAATCTCTTTGCTGAGTTTTAATGAGATCGGTGCGTTTGCAGCGATGATCTCTGCTAATTCCATTGCTTTGTCCATAACCTGTTCTCTTGGAACAACATAGTTAACAAGACCTACCTCGTAAGCACGCTGTGCATCGATCAGTTTTCCTGTCAGAACCATCTCAGATGCGATCTTCTTAGGAATGATGTTTGGTAAACGGATCAGTCCTCCGCTTGTTGCCAGGAATCCGACTTTTACTTCAGAAAGTCCGAATCTTGCATTCTCAGATGCAACGATAATGTCACATGCAAGTGCGATCTCAAGACCTCCTGCTACTGCAGTTCCGTTTGCTGCACAGATGATCGGTTTTGCGGAAAGACGTTCTGTGATTCCTGCAAATCCATGTGCCATAATTGTCTGACAGGTTCCGTTTTCATCATAAGCTGCTAAATCTTCTCCGGAACAGAAGCTTCTGTCGCCTGTTCCTGTGATAATGATCGCGCCAACTTCCGGATTCTGTTCAGCATCGTTTAAGATCTGTTCCATCATTGCGGATGTTTCCGGGTCGATTGCATTGCGGCGCTCTTCACGGTTGATTGTTACGATCAATACGCCATTTTTCAGTTCAGTAAGTACTTTCTTTGTTTCCCCCATAATTGTCACCTCATTTTTTCTATCATTTACAGCTATCTGCACATCTTCAGATAGCTGTTATGTGCTCTTTCCCACTTCAATGTGGTTGTGTCGCCATGTCCGGGACATAGGGTAATGTCCTCTATGGCAAGATTATTAATTTTTCTCAGGCTCTGCATCATCTGGCGCTCATTTCCACCTTCAAAGTCCGTTCTTCCGATACTTCCCTGGAAAATCGTATCTCCGGTAAAGATTGCATCCTTTGTCAGAAACAGAACGGATCCCGGCGTATGTCCCGGTGTTTCCATCACAGTGATCTCTGTTCCTGCGATCACCAGCTCCTGTCCATCTTCGATCGTCTTCACATTCTTAAATGCCCTGACTGTCGGGAACTGCTGTCCCATATCATACTCCGTAAGACTCTCCGGAATATCCTTTGCATTGCAATACACCGGAATCTCTTTCCATCGTTCCTGCAGCTTCGGTACCGCAAGAATATGATCGTAATGACCATGTGTCAGAAGAATTGCTTCCGGACAGATCTGCTTTTCCTCCAGGATGGAGATCAGCTTTTTCGGATTATCTGCAGGATCAACGAGAAATCCTCTTCCCGGTTCCTGTCCTTCTGCAATATAACAGTTTGTGATAAATGCCCCTACCGGGACTCTGATTATCTGCATCTTTCCTCCTACGCAAAACCTGTATTCTATCTGTGATCCAAGATTAAATCATGCTGCTTCCGACAACACCGTCTGCAAAGAGCTGGTCAATCTTTTCTTCGCTGTATCCAAGTCCTGCAAGAATCTCTCTGCTGTCTTCGCCAAGAAGTGGTGCTCCTCTCCAGATCGGGCATAACTCGTCGTTGAACCGGATCGGATTGTTATAGAATCTCATCTGTCCAATCTTTTCCTGATCAACAAGTGTTGTCGTCTCTGTTGAATTTGCATGTTCTGAAGTATATGCTTCAATAAAAGGAAGTACTTCAGATGCCGGTACCCCGGCTTCTGTCAGGCGTTTTTCTATCTCGCTCCGTTTATAAGTAACGGTTACTTTTTCAAGTTCTTCTACCAGGCTGTCCCTGTTTGCGATTCTTGCCGCGTTATCTGCAAATCTTGGATCGTCTTTTAAGTGTCCGGCATCTAATGCATCACACATCTTTGCCCAGCGTTCCTCGCTGTCTGCAATGATAACTGCCCAGCCGTCTCTTGCTTCGAAAATTCCGTATGGTGCGGTGAAGCGGTCATGATTACCGAATCTTGACTGTGTATAAGTTCCTTTTCCGTAATCGACAACAGTCTCACCACAGGAGATCATTACCGTATCCATCATACCGATATCAACTCTGCATCCCTCTCCTGTCTTACGTGCCTGGATCAGGCCGATCAGCGCTGCGTTTAATGCGTGTGTTCCGGTTAAGGTATCACAATTTGCATTTCCTGCTTTCATTGGTGCACCGTCCGGTTCTCCGTTGCTTCCTGCAAATCCGCCGCGGGCTGCTGCGATTGCATCATAACATGGATATTTTTTCAGAGGTCCTGTCGCTCCGAATCCGCTCAGTGATACGAACACGATCTTTGGATTGATCTTTTTCAGTTCTTCGTATCCAAGTCCCAGTCTGTCAATGGAACCGCTCTTGAAGTTTTCAAGTACGACATCTGCTTCCTTTACCATATCGTAGATGACCTGTTTGCCTTCCTGAGAAGACAGATCCAGCTCAATGCTCTGCTTATTCTTATTATATGCTGTATAAAGAGTACTTAATCCGTTTACGAATGGATCCCATGTTCTTGCCTGGTCGCCGCTGCCGTAGCGCTCTACTTTCCAGACTTCAGCTCCCATATCTGCAAACTGCCATGCCACATATACACCTGCAAGTGCAATCGTAAAATCAAGCACTTTTACATCTTTCAATGGTCCCTTTCTGTTCTCTGTTCCCATAGCCTTTGACTCTCCTTATTCTACACCGTATTCTGTCAGAACTGCCTGCGTATCTGCACCAAGCACATGACCAGGTTCTATGTTATCAAGATCATCCGCACCGGAGAACTTCGCCGGAATTCCGATCTGTGTCTCTCCGCCTACCGTGATCATCATTCCACGGTCTGCAACCTGTTCATCCTTCATCAGCTCTTCTACTGTATTGCAAGGTCCGCCAGGTACCATTGCCCTGCGGCAGATCTGATCTGCTTCATCAATTGAGATCGTTGCAAAATAGTCTTTTAACTGCTGGTCAAGTTCTCCGAAGTAATGCTTCATGGAACGATCCGGGTCGTGTGCATATACGCTTCCCTCTCCCCAGTCATCCCTGCCGGCCTCTCTTGCAAAGTCAAGCCACTGTTTATCGCTTCCGATACTTAAAGCGAACCAGCCGTCCTTACAGTGGAATGTGTCAGTCGGGTTCGTTGTCGGGAATCCGTTGCCGAGACGTCTAGGTAACACATTCAGTCCCTGCATACATTCTGCAAAAGTATCATCAAGCTCCATCATCGTATGCCATGAGCTTACGGAAACTTTACTGCCCTCGCCGCTCTCTTCTGCTTTCAGATATGCAGCCATCATTCCGGCTGTGAGATGCCAGCTTGCATAAATGTAAGCCAGTGGGAAACCAAACTTTGTCGGTCTCTCCGGAAAACCGGTCTTCTCAAGCAGTCCGCATTTTGCCATAACGATCAGGTCATAGTCAGGACAATCTTTCCATGGTCCTTCTTTACCAAATGGTGTTAACACTCCGTAAATAAGCTTCGGATTCACTGCTTTTAAGTTCTCGTACCCCAATCCGAGTCTTTCCATATAATCTTCCTGTTTATTTACCGCTACCATATCACATTTTGCTGCAAGCTTTCTTACGATCTCCTGACCGTCTGCTGTTGTGTAATCAATTGCAATACTCTTCTTGCCGCGCAGATAGTACTGTGCATATGGTCCTTCTTCCTCCGGTGTTCCTCCCCGGCGCCGGATATCATCGCCGCCCTGTGGCTTTTCCACCTTAAGTACTGTTGCCCCGTAATCTGCAAACACGCTTCCGATATACGGGTTTCCCTCAGTGAGATCCAATACCGATACTGCTTCCAAAGGTTTCATGATAACCTCCTCCTGTTTTGTTTGACGTCCAAACAATTCATTTTCGTTTCAAACATTTCGTTTTATTTTTATCATACTTCTATTATTTCGTTATTTTGAATAAATTGCAAGCTTTTTTTTATTTTTTTTCGATATTTTTTTCAATTATTTACAGTTTTATTGTTGACACCGCGCTTTATTCATAATAAGATAAGCTTACAAATTTAACATTTTGTCCCGTTTTAAATTTGTTTCATTTTTCAAAATTGTTTTTTTATCATACAATTTTTAAACAATTCAAGACAATTTGAGACGACGCATGGTATTGTATCTTCTATTTCTATGATTGAAACAGTTTAAAACACCACAAAAAATAATTTTAGGAGCAGGTGAGCAAATGAAAATTATTACATGTTGTAAAGTAGTACCGGATGAAGAACAGATCAAAGTTCTTCCTAACAGAGAGCTGGCTCTTGATGATGTACCAGCAAAAATCAGTCAGTATGACTTAAACGCCCTTGAAGCAGCAAAGAAGCTTTCTGCAGAGACAAAGGGTTCCGTTACCGCATTAAGCGTTGGTTCTTCCAAAGCTCTTGATGCAACAAAGATCCGTAAAGATATCCTTTCCCGTGGTGCAAATGATTTAAAACTTGTGATCAGCGACGATCACAGCTTCTCTGATTCTTTTGAAACAGCAAAAGCTCTTGCAGCAGCAATCCGTGAGCAGGAAGAAGTTGACCTCGTTCTTTGCGGAACCGGTTCTTCCGATCTCTACAATCAGGTAACAGGTATCCAGCTTGGTACATTACTTGACTGGCCAACCTTAAACAACGTAACTTCCATCCAGCCAAACGGTGATACCGTTCTTGTTGAGCGTACTCTTGAGAACAGCACTGAAGTTTTTGAAGTAGCACTTCCAGCAGTTCTTTCCGTTTCATCTGAGATCAACGTTCCGACTGTTCCAGCTATGCGTGATATCATGCAGGCAGGTAAAAAACCGGTTGCAGTTCTTACTACAGATCTTGCAGATTTAAACGCTTCTGCATCTACTCTTGAGCAGCTTGCTCCAGAACAGCAGGAGAGACGTCAGGAAATTATCGAAGGAGACAACGAAGAAGCAGTAGACGCTTTAGTTGCTTTCCTTAAGAAAGAAGCTTTATAGGCTTAAAGGAGGATTTTAGATATGCAATCTTATGTAATTAGTGAAAATAATGCTTTATTATCCGAACTCTGTGCCGGAGCAAGAAACGTTGCTTCCGATGTTACAGCTGTTGTTTTCGGTGATGGTGCAGCTGCAGCTGAGTGTGGAGCAGACCACATTCTTACATGTCCATTAGAAGAATCCGGTTCTCCGGAAGATTTTGCAAAAGCTATCGCAGAAGAGATTTTAAAATCTGATGCTGCCTGCGTTCTTGTTGGAAATACAATCCTTGGACGTGCTCTTGCAGGAAAACTCAGTGTTTACTTAAACACAGCAGTGTTCGCAACCATCTCTTCTCTTACTTCTGAAGACGGTAAACCATGCTTCGAGCGTACTGTATTCGGTGGAACAGCTGTTAACAAACAGGTGATTGAAACAGCTTACAGTGTATTCACTGTAAACAGCGGAATCTTCGCAGCAGCAGAAGGAACAGGTGCCTGCACAGACATCGCTCCAATCGCCGGTGCTGCATCCGCAAGCTTAAAACGTGTTTCTAAAGATGAGAAACGTGAAACAGCTGTAAACCTTGTTGCTGCAAAACGTATCGTCGATGTCGGCCGTGGACTTGCTGCACAGGAAGATCTTGCTATGTGTGAGAAGCTGGCTTCTGCTATCGATGGTGAAGTTGGATGTTCCCGTCCAATCGCTGAGAACAACAAATGGTTACCAAAATCTTCCTACATGGGAATCACAGGTGTTCAGGTTAAGCCAGATCTTATCATCTGTACTGGTGTATCCGGACAGGTTCAGCATATCGGTGGTATCAACAAATCCAAAGTGATCGTTGCTATCAATAAAGATAAGTCCGCACCTATTTTCAAAAACTGTGACTTTGGACTTGTTGGAGATATGTATAAGATCATCCCACTTTTAACGGAAAAATTATCCTAATGAAAGGCAGAAATCATGACTGATATTGCAGGTAACCGCACTCTTTCCTCTCAATGGAATGAGACTGTACAATTTTATGGTAATCAGAATTTTCTGGAATATATTTCAGTTGATGACCAGCTTACCAGCTACACTTATTCTGAATTTCACTACCGTGTTATTCAGACAGCAAACTGGTTTCATTCGCTAGGAATCCGTAAAGGCGAACTGGTGGCACTTCATCTGCACAATTCACCAGAATATCTGATGTGCTGGCTTGCACTTGCGCAGATCGGCGCTGTATCCGTTCCGCTGAATGAGCACTATCGCCTGCAGGAAATCAAATTCGTCCTTCAGAAATGTGATATCCATCGCATTATCGTTGAGCCGTCTTCCCTTCCTATTTATCAGTCCAATAAAGAAGATTTACTACTCTCTACCATTATTTTAGCCTGGGGAGAATGTCCGGATCCGGACATTCTCTCTCTTTCAGCAAGTAGTTTTTTTGACGGCAGCCGACTGGACGAATCCTGCGAGATTCTTCCGGAGGATACTGCCGTCATCCTATTTACCTCTGGAACAACGCAGTACCCGAAAGGCGTGATCTATACGCACTGCAATGTCGTATATGGTGGTATTATCCATATGCAGCAGATTGGCATGTGCCCCGGAGACCGTTTTCTTTCGTGTATGCCATGTTACCATATGGATTTTCAGGAAATGGCTGCTATGTCCGTCATTGTTGCCGGCGGTACACTGATCATGGTAGAGCATTACAGCGCACATAAATTCTGGAAACAGATCTGTGATACAAAAGCAAACTTTACAGATACCATGTCCATTATGAACCGGACACTGATGCTGCAGCCTGTACAACCATGGGAGCAGGATCATTGTCTGAAACAGGTCTATTTTTCTATGGGATTAAGCACAGAAGAAAAAGATGAATTCGAACGTCGATTCCACGTTCAGCTTCTGAACTCCTATGGAATGACAGAAACGATTTCTGCCGTTACCTGTTCTCCGATCTCCGGAGATAAGAACTGGCCTTCTGTAGGGCGTGCTGCTTTATCTTACGATATCAAGATTATCGATTGCGACGGAAAGGAAGTTGCCCCGGGTAAAACCGGTGAGATCTGTGTCCACGGTATTCCGGGTCGTTCTCTTACACCAGGATATTACAATGACCCAGGTGCGACAGAATGTCTTCTGGACAAAGATGGATGGCTTCATTCCGGTGACAGAGGATATATAGACGAAGCCGGCTGGCTCTTCTTTATCGATCGTTGGGGAAATATGATCAAACGATCCGGCGAAAATATCAGCAGCCTGGAAGTAGAATGTGTTCTCACTTCCCACCCAAAAATTGCTGATGCTGCCGTAATCGGCATTCCGGATCCAATCCGCAACCAGGCAGTAAAAGCATTTATTCAGTTTGCCGATGGAGAAAGCCTGACGATTGCAGAATTAGAACAGTATTGCAGTGACCGGCTTTCCAAATTTAAGGTTCCTACTTTCTGGCAGTTTGTAGATGACTTTCCGCGAACAGCTACCGGAAAGATTAAGAAAAAAGAGCTAAAATAATGTATTCACAAACGTAAAAACGTAAGGAGGCCTATTAGATGAAGTATGATTTTACAAGTATTTTAAACCGCGACGGCATGGATGCAATTGCAGTAAATCCGCCTATGAATGCCAGCTGGATCTCATTTGCACCGATCAAAGAAGGCTTTGATCTGATCCCGATGTGGGTAGCAGACATGAACTTCCCAACAGTACCAACGATACAGGACGCTATTATCGAGCGCACGAAGCACCCTGCTTTCGGATATTTCCGCCCACGTCCTGAATATTTTGAATCCATTATCAACTGGCATAAGTTAAGAAACGGTGTAACCGGGTTATCTGAGGAACATATCGGATATGAAAACGGTGTTCTCGGCGGCGTGATCAGCGCATTAAGTGTTTTATGCTCGAAGGGTGATTCTGTTTTATTTCATTCTCCTACATACATTGGTTTTACAGCCAGTCTGACAAATAATGGCTACAATATGGTCCTGAGTCCACTTGTACGCGATGAAAATGGGGTTTGGCGTATGGACTATGAAGACATGGAGCGTAAGATCAAAGAAAATCATATCCATGCTGCTGTTTTCTGTACCCCGCATAACCCAACCGGTCGTGTATGGGAGCGTTGGGAAATAGAAAGAGCAATGGAACTCTTCCAAAAATATGATGTATTTGTTATTTCTGATGAAATCTGGTCTGACCTTATCTTAAATGGCCACAAGCATATTCCAACACAGTCTGTGTCTGAAGATGCAAAAAACCGTACCATTGCATTATATGCACCATCTAAGACATTCAACCTTGCCGGTCTGATCGGTTCTTATCATATTATTTATAATTCATGGCTGAAGGATCGCATCGACAAAGAATCTTCCCTCTGCCATTACAACGACATGAATGTCTTATCCATGCACGCATTGATCGGTGCTTATAAGCCGGAAGGTCATGAATGGGTAGACGAATTATGCGAAGTATTAACAGAAAATGTCAATATCGCATATGACTTCTTCAGCAACATTGATGGTATTGATACTGCAAAACCAGAAGGTACTTATATGCTTTTCCTTGACTGTAAAGGCTGGTGTACTGCACACAACCAGACATTAGAAGACCTTTACAAAAAAGGACAGTCTGTCGGTGTCTACTGGCAGGATGGACGACCATTCCATAATGAGTATGGAATCCGTGTAAACCTTGCTCTTCCAAAGAGCCGTGTTGAAGAAGCATTAAATCGACTCAGAAACTATGTTTTCTGTGACTAAAGCTTTTTCCTATATAATATATATTTACCATATTCTTTCGCTGCAGCCGGGGAGGAACCCGGCTGTAAATTTTATCCAAAAAAGCAGAATGTTTGCAAATCAAACATTCTGCTTTTTATTTCTTATCAAAAATCCCTACGCCAAATTTCCCCAGTCCTCTATTCATAGTTCTTTAAAACATTCCGTATAACTATTTCATCTCTACATCAGCATTTTCAAAAAGAAAGAGCCGCTGTATAAATACAGTGACCCCCTCTTGGAATGAATATCGATTTATGTATGTAGATTAATTTCTTGGATCTAAACCGCAGTTGTGAGCGAAGAAATGAGCTCCTCTGCGTAATGCATCTTCTGCGTCATCCATAACTTTGCTGTAGTGGATAAATGCGTGAAGAGCACCTTTGTACTCATGGTATTCAGCCTGGATTCCGTTGTTTGTAAGAATCTCATAAAGTAACTTACTGTCATCTCTCAGTGGATCAAGTTCTGCCGAAACGATGAAGCAAGGTGGAACATCATGTGTAAGGTCATTGATAAATGTATCAAAGTATGGACAATCTATAGGATCTACGCCTTCGCCAAGGTAAATTTCCAAGTAGAATGCAAGGTCTTCCTCGCTCATTCCATCCCAGCTTCCACCGTGAAGGTTGCTGCTGACACTGGCTTTCATACCATAAGATCCGTAGAATAAAATGTTACCTTTGATTCTAGAGATATCAAATCCATCATCACGTAAGTGCATTGTAACGCCCATAGAAAGGTTTGCTCCGCCGGAATCTCCTGCGAATCCAAATTTTTCTGGATCAATGCCGTACTCTTCTGCATGCTCTAATACATATTTACAAGCTGTAGTACATTCCTCAATCGCACGAGGATAAACTACTTCTGGTGATAAAGTATATTCAATACCTACAACAACACATCCGGAATAAGCTGCAAGCTTTCTCTGTACCAGATTGTGTGTATCGTTATCACCTAATACAAATCCGCCACCATGCATAAAGAAGATAACTGGAAGCTTCTCAGCTTTTACTGGGCGAAGTAAACGTGCTGGAACTTTATCCTCACCAAAAGGAATCTCAAAGTCGATTGTCTCTGCCATTTCTGGCCCGCCGCTGTTCCACATCTTTCTCTCTTCGCGGTATGCTGCACGCATCTCCTCGTAAGTTCCTGCCTGAGTATCGAATGCTGCTGCATATTCTGCCTGCATCTCAAGTACTCTTGCCTGCTGCCAGTTCACCTCTGGTGTAGCTGGTTTGTTTTTTGGATTAATTGTTACTCTAAATTCCCCCATCGTGTAACTTCCTTTCTCTTTACATAAAAATTTTTACACACTTTTCAACATACAACCTTTTGACAAATACAGCACAAATCCCCCCCGATTTTCCATCTGCATTTGTATCTTTTGTACATTTCTTATATCCTTATTATAAGCTCATTATGTTCAGTTGTCAAACAAATATCGCTATTTTTTGTATGTTTTTCTAAATTCTCATCCATCTTTTGTTTTACCGTCAAACAACCCGTCTTTTTTCATGAAATGCATCACTTTTTGTACCTCGGACTATTTTTTCCACATTTTTCAATCTTTTTTCATCCAAATCCGTTGCCTTCATTCGTCTTTTTTATCAAAAAAATAAAAACAATATCCTTCCTATTTTGATACCCGAATCCTATAAAATAATGAAAACTATATTTTATGTAAAAATGATGTCTGGCTTTGATACGGATGTGTTTCACGCCATCCTCATCAGAGTAAAGATTAAAGTTTTCTATCACTGTATTCTTGACATTAAGAACATTCTTGCATAATGTATTAGCAGAAACCATTTGCGTTATCCTTTTTTCTATTTGCTTGGTCGCTAATACATTAAAGGAAACCAAATGGTTTTTTCAATATGTAAATGTAAATTTATGGTGTTTACATACTTACATACTGCAACACACTCTTCTATCGCAACCGGATACCTTACTTCCGGTACCAAAAAATAATCGATACCAATTACAACACATCCGGAATAAGCCGCAAGTTTTCTCTGTACCAGACCATGTGTATCATTGTCACCTTCTACAAATCCTCCACCATGCATAAAGAAAATAACCGGCAGTTTCTCTGCCTTTACCGGACGAAGTAAACGTACCGGAACCGTATATCCTTCATAAGGGATCTGATATTCGATCGTTTCTTCCATTTCAGGACCACCGCTGTTCCACATCTTTCTCTCTTCGCCGTACGCTGCACACATTTCATCGTAGCTTCCAGTCTGAGTATCAAATGCATCTGCGTACTCTGCCTGCATCTCAAGTACTCTTGCCTGCTGCCAACCTACTGCCGGTGCAGCCGGTTTGTTGATAGGATTCATTGATAATTTAATTCCCCCATTTTGCAGCTCCTTTATCCGTGTGCATTCTTTTTAACAAATACAGCACAAATTCCCCGATCAAACATCTGTATTTGTATTTTCAGCACACTCCCGACACCTTTATTATAGTACATTATGTTTAATCGTTAAACAAATATCAGTCTATTCTACTTGTTTTTATATTTTTTCACTAAATTTATTTTTATTTTTGTTTGATAGCAAAATGGCTCAAAATTATTCAAAAAAATCGTTTGTTTTGCAATATTTTTTCTGTAAATTCATGTGAAACAAAGCGGACAAGTCCGCTTCAAGATTCCTGAATCCCTTAATCTTTGAGGTACTTGTTACGCTTTGCGCGCCAGATGCATTCTGCTTTAGCAGACATATTCCACATGCATCTGGTCGCATCCTCGCGGAGCGTTTTTTGCTTTATTGGAACATTACAGAGTAAATTTCCTATAAAGCAAAAAGAGGCTATCATATTCTCTAATATGATAGCCTTCCGTCTAGCGTAGTACCCTGCAATTGCAATTACCACGTAATCATTTATTCATTTCTTGGATCTAATCCACAGTTATGTGCAAAGAAGTGAGCTCCTCTGCGTAATGCATCTTCTGCGTCATCCATTACTTTGCTGTAGTGGATAAATGCATGAAGAGCTCCTTTATATTCATGATATTCAGCCTGAATTCCATTATTTGTAAGAATCTCATAAAGTAACTTACTGTCATCTCTTAATGGATCAAGCTCTGCTGCAACAAGGAAACACGGTGGGACATCATGTGTAAGATCATTTGCATAAATGTGGAAATAAGGACAATCAAAACGGTTTACATCAGGAGCAATATAACAAGATGGTGAAGATAAATCAGCTTCACTCATTCCATCCCACTTTCCGCCATGCTGATAGCTACTAATACTACTCATTAAGCCATATCCACCATAGTATAAGATATTACCTTTAATCTTGGACACATCAAAGCCTTCATCTCTTAAACACATGCAGACTCCCATCGCCATATTTGCTCCGCCGGAATCTCCTGCAAATCCAATTTTCTCCGGGTCAATTCCATATTCATCCGCATGCTCTGATACATAATGGCATACTGCAACACATTCTTTGATCGCACGAGGATATTTAATTTCCGGCGCAAGGGAATAGTCAATACCAATCACAACACATCCTGAATAAGCTGCAAGCTTTCTCTGTGCCATACTGTGTGTATCATTATTTCCTTCTACAAATCCACCACCGTGCATAAAGAAGATAACCGGAAGTTTCTCTGCTTTCACCGGACGAAGTAAACGTACCGGTACTTTATCTCCTTCATACGGCACATCAAAGTCAACTGTCTCTGCCATCACAGGACCGCCAGTGTTCCACATCTTTCTTTCTTCATTGTATGCTGCGCGCATCTCTTCGATCGTGTTTACCAGCGATGTATCAAATGCAGCTGCATACTCTTCCTGCATTTCTAATACTCGTGCCTGCTGCCAGTTCACTGCCGGTACTGCCGGTCTGTTCTTTGGATTGATTTGCAGTTTAATTTCTCCCATTTTGTAACTCCTTTCTCCATGTGACTTATTTTGACAAATCCGTCACAATACCTCAACATTGCTCATCTGTTTTTGTATCTTTTATACACTTCTGATACTTTATATTATAAAGTATTTTTTCACTATGTCAAATAAGTATTTGCATTTTTTCTATTTTTTTACTGACAAAGTCAACTCCGGTACCTGACTCTATCTAAATAAATAAAGCTGGTATCAAGCACTCCATTATACTTTTTTCGGATACCAATAATATTGTATGTTTCTCTATTTTATATCTGAAGAAATTTCATAATTCATAGACCTTGATTTTGCTGATGTTGCGGAGCATATAAAAAACAACTTACCTCGATCCGATATATATTTTGACAATAAATATCCACATCCAAAGGAGATAAGTTGCAAAATATGTATCGTCAACAATCGTTAATTAAGACCAGTTCTATGAATGGATTATATCTATCGTGAATTCACCTTGGATTTCTTCAAGATGGATCTTAATTCTCTGCCTAAAAATGCATCCTCTCTTAAATTTTCCAAGTTCAATTCTAATGTAATGGGGCTTTGTTTAACCATGCACGTAAATCTTGGAATGTCTCTTCGTAAGACCTAATATGCCTTAAAAGAACTTTACAACATTGACATATCCCACCAACAGGTAGCTAACTTCTGTAAGACAGTTGCTGTCTGCATCAAACCATTCGTAGACAACTACGATTACAATGCAAGAAAAATCTTTACTGCCGATGAAACCTACATAAAAATCCGTGGAATTAAAGCATACATCTGGTTTATTATGGATGCTGCCAGTCGTTCCCTTTCTTGGATACCGCATATCTACGGAGCGCGACGTTGGTGCATGCATTCTTTCGATGCGTATGGCTTTCAAACACGTCTCCAAGCTTCCTGAAAATTTCAAATTTATCGCTAATGGTTACAGCGCATATCCTCTTGCCGCCCAACAGTTTTATCGTGAGTTCAAAGAAGATTTTAAATTTGATATCACCAGGATTATCGGTCTTACAAACGGCGATGAAGTTTCTAAAGAATACCGCCCTTTCAAGCAGATGATAGCGCGACTTAATCGCACTTATAAAGCTCTCTATCGTCCAACCAACGGTTTTGACAACGTAGACGGAGCCAACTATGATCTAGCGCTTTGGGTTGCTTACTATAACTTCCTTCGCCCTCACAAACACAATAAATACAAGGTTCTTAATGATGTTGAGATGCTACATGGTGCTTCAAACATGCCTGGAAAATGGCAACTTCTAATCTTTCTCGGTCAACAAACAATCCTGAACTTACAAAACGGCGAAGCCGCTAACTGTTCTTAGATTAAGAGCCAAAGGTAATAACCCAGCCATCAGAACCACAGGTTCTGACAAGACATTTATGCCTTTGCCCTTGATGGCACGAAAAAGAACTGCTACACTGCTGTAATCGACATAAGAAAACAACTGTTCTTAAGTTCTTCGCCGTCGGTAATCGACCTACAGCGGTTCTTTTTCGTGCTGTCAAGGGTGGCGGCAAGCTGCCACTACCTATAATATCTACAGTTTTCAAAGTTCATCTGAGCCTTTTTCTTTAACTCGGTTTTTTCATTGGTCATTTGACACTATCGCAAGCCACAGGTCTACAGCAGGATTTTTGCTCTGTGGGACCCGAAAATCGCCGATTTACGGGTCCCACGGAACAATTTTAGCTCCCTGTGCCCAAAAACTTCGTTTTTTGCTGCTTTCTTCCCGCTTTTATCGGCATTTTCGGGTCCCAGACGGCTATTTTGTCTCTGTAGACCCGTGCATACTCCCGGACATCTCATTGTTCCTGACAAGACAGCAAAAAAACAAATACAGCTTTCCTGACAAGGCACTAAAAACAGGACTCCTAACAACACAACAAAAAACAAATACAGCTTTCCTGACAAGGCAAAAAACGGTCCATGACATGCGTCACAGACCGTTTCTGTTACATTTTCTAGTTCTCATTCATCTTCGCAAGCTTCGCCGCCTGGTCCGCCGCGATACATGCATCGATGATCTCCTGGATGTCTCCGTTCATGATCTTATCCAGCTTGTACAGGGTAAGATTGATTCTGTGATCCGTCACACGTCCCTGTGGGAAGTTGTAGGTACGGATCTTCTCGGAACGGTCACCGGTACCGATCTGGCTGCGGCGCATCTCAGCCTCTGCATCATGGCGCTGCTGCTGCTCAATATCGTAGAGCTTTGCCTTTAAAAGAGCAAACGCTTTTGCCTTATTCTGGATCTGTGACTTCTCCGTCTGGCTGTACACGACGATACCGGACGGGTAGTGGGTCAGACGCACCGCAGAATCGGTCGTGTTGACACACTGTCCACCGTTTCCGGAGGCACGCATAACGTCGATACGGATATCCTTCTCATCAATGACAATATCAATGTCGTCGTCCACTTCCGGCATTACCGCCACACTGATCGTGGAGGTGTGGATACGTCCGCCGGACTCCGTCTCAGGCACACGCTGTACGCGGTGCACACCGGACTCATACTTCATCAGGGAGTATGCGCCCTGACCGTTGATCATAAAGGTCACACTCTTCATACCGCCGATGCCGGTCTCGTCCGCCTCAACAATCTCGGTCTTCCAGTTCTTGCTCTCTGCATAATGCTGATACATACGGTAAATCTCCGCAGCGAAAAGTGCCGCCTCGTCCCCGCCGGCACCGGCACGGATCTCCACGATAACATTCTTATCATCATTCGGATCTTTTGGAAGAAGCAGAATCTTTAACTCATGCTCCAACTCCTCCACACGCGCCTTGGCATCGTTTAATTCTTCCTTCGCTAGCTCACGCATCTCCTCGTCGGACTCCTCATCCAGCATAGCGAGGGAATCCGCAATATTCTGCTTGCACTGCTTGTACTCCTTATATGCAGCAACAATCGGTGCCAGATCGCTCTGCTCCTTCATCAGCTTGCGAAAACGCTCCGGATTGTTCGCGACATCCGGCTCACTGAGCTCGCTCATCAATTCTTCAAAACGAATCAGTAAATCATCCAACTTATCAAACATAACAAACATCCTTTCTTATCTCAAACGCCAGACAACCGTCTGCACCAACTATGCAAAATTCTCTCCAATCCCGCAATCAACTAAAGCATTCCGGTCACCACACGGTCTTTTCTCGCCAGATCCTTTATCACCTGCACATCATGGAACCCGATCTCCCGCATAAGTGCAGACACCTTTTGCCCCTGATCGTAGCCGATCTCAAACAACAGATGTCCTTCCGGGTTCAGATACTGCTTACACTGTCCGATGATCTTCCTGTAAAAATACAGACCGTCCTCCTTGCCGTCCAGCGCTTCCATCGGCTCAAAATCCCGCACCTCCGGCATCAGCTTTGCAATCTCATCCGTACAGATATACGGCGGATTCGAGACGATCACATCAAATGTCCCCGTCACGTGATCAAACAGGTCGCTGTGTTCAAACAACACCGGCACATCATTGAGCCTTGCATTTTCCTTCGCAACATTGAGCGCCTGCTTGGATATGTCAACCGCATACCCCTCCACATCCGATACATTGTGCAGAATACTGACAATCACGCATCCGGACCCGGTACACAGATCCAGCACACGCATTCCGGGGCGCACGACCTTCAGCGCCTCTTCCACCAGAGTCTCTGTATCCTGTCTTGGGATGAGGACACTGGAATTTACTTTGAACTTCAGTCCCATGAATTCCGTCTCACCCACAATATACTGCAGCGGGACATGCTCTGCGCGCTTGCGCAGCGCAATCTGGTACTCGCTCATCTGCTCTTCCGGCATATCCTCTTCCATATGAAGATAATAAAAACTGCGGTCGATCTTACACACCATTTCGAGCAAAAGCCATGCATCGGTCTTTGCCTCCGCAATATCTGCCATGGACAGAACTTTCTCCCCCAGATTTACTGTCTCACGATACGTCATTTCCAACCTCCATCATGCCTGTTCCCGGATCTCTTTCACGTAAGCCTTCCAGTCAGACACCGCCTCAACAGAAGCAATTCCGACCTCCATCATGCCTGTTCCCGGATCTCTTTCACGTAAGCCTTCCAGTCAAACACCGCCTCAACAGAAGCAATTCCGACCTCGATCATCGAATCATCCGGCTCTCTTGTCGTAATCCGCTGCAGCAGAAGCCCCGGCTTGCTGAACAGATTGACAAGCATATGATCCGAGCGTCCGGCAAGCCGGATAAACTCGTACGATACCCCCGCAATCACCGGAATTAACACCAGGCGCAGCAGAAGCTGCAGGATCCGGTTATCCACGCGGATAAATAAAAAGAAGACAATGCTGATCAGCATGACAATCAGCAGAAAGCTTGTTCCGCAGCGCTTGTGCAGACGGGAACTCTTCCGCACATTCTCCACCGTAAGATCCATCCCCTGCTCAATACAGTTGATGCATTTGTGCTCTGCGCCATGATACATATAGACACGCTTAATATCCGGCATCAGTGAAATTGCCGCCACATATCCGATAAAGATGGTAAGGCGGATCACGCCTTCCAACAACGCAAGAAGTGTCTGCGATGTAATAAAACGCTGAAAGAATACGGATATGTAATATGGAAGCACCATAAAAATTGCCACCGCAAGAACAATGGAAATTGCCACCGTACCGCCCATCAGTACATTCTCCTGACGCTTTTCCTTTTTCTTCTGCTCTTCTTCCGTCGGCGCCGGTTTTTTCGCTCCGGCACGCTTCTCCGCTTTCCGAGATCCGCTCTTTTCATCCTCTTCCTCCTCGAAAAAGGATGCCGAGAACGTCAGTGTCTTCATCCCCAGTACCAACGATTCTATAAAACTGAACACGCCCCGCAAGATCGGCATGTTTCTTATTTTCTTATTTTTAATCAGTCCTTCGTACGTCGAGGTCTCGACGACGATCTCCTGGTCCGGCTTGCGCACGGCTACCGCGTATTTTTCCTGATTCTTCATCATTACGCCTTCCATGACCGCCTGACCGCCAATTCCCGAATATCTCATAGTCTAAATCCCTGCTTCCGGCAAATGAGCTGCGCCGTATTCCATAAGGTAAAAAAGGTTGAGATTAAACAACCTCAACCTTATCTGTAACCGTTTTCACTTAGGAGCATAACGCTTCACGCGCCATACTACTGCTGCTGCATACCATACTTCTTATTGAACTTATCAATACGTCCGCGAGCCTGAGCTGCTTTCTGCTGGCCTGTGTAGAACGGATGGCACTTGGAGCAGATCTCAACGTGGATATCTTCCTTTGTTGAACCTGTAACAAATGTGTTACCGCAGTTACATGTAACAGTTGCCTGATAGTAATCTGGATGGATTCCTGCCTTCATGATTTTCACCTCTTTATAATCTTATCGTTATTATGTTCCTGTCTGTCTCTATTCTCTTATGCCCGTATGCCCGATCCGCATATGGCACTTACTGCAAAGAATAGTCCCGAATAAACAGTGTTATTATTTTATCATGGTTTTTACGAAAAATCAAGTTCTTTTTATACAATCCGGTTCTTTTTCACCATATGGATATATTCCTGATTGTTGCGCGTGCGGGCGAACATGTTCAGAATGTTCTCCACCGCCTCGTCAGTGCGCATGCCGTTGATCGCCTTGCGCATGATCTCAACAGCCTCCTGCTCCTCCGGCTCCAGCAGCAGATCGTCGCGCCGCGTTCCCGACTTCACAATGTCGATGGCAGGGAACACGCGTTTCTCGGAAAGCTTGCGGTCAAGCACCAGCTCCATGTTGCCGGTTCCCTTAAACTCCTCGAACACCACGTCATCCATCTTGCTTCCGGTATCCACCAGCGCAGTGGCAAGGATTGTGAGACTTCCTCCCTCACGCATGTTTCTGGCCGCACCGAAAAAGCGCTTCGGCATGTGCAGCGCTGCCGGGTCAAGACCTCCGGATAACGTACGTCCGCTTGGCGGAACCGTAAGGTTGTAGGCTCTTGCCAGTCTCGTGATGCTGTCAAGCAGGATCATGACATCCTTTCCGTGCTCCACAAGGCGCTTGGCCCGCTCGATCACCATCTCGGATACGCGCTTGTGGTGCTCCGGCAGTTCATCAAACGTAGAATAAATCACTTCCACGTTCTCCCCGACAATCGCTTCCTTGATGTCCGTAACCTCCTCCGGTCTCTCGTCGATCAGCAAAATAATCAGATGCATATCCGGATTTCCCTTTGTCACTGATTTTGCAATCTCTTTTAATAAGGTGGTCTTACCTGCCTTCGGCTGGGAAACGATCATACCGCGCTGTCCCTTTCCGATCGGCGACACCAGATCCACAATGCGCATTGCAACACTGCAGCCCGGGCGCTCCAAGCGGATTCTCCGGTTCGGGAAAATCGGCGTCAGATCCTCAAAATTCTTGCGCTTCTGCGCGACACTCGGATGATAACCATTGACTGATGAAACATATAACAGTGCAGAAAACTTTTCCTGCTGCGTCTTCACACGGGTATTTCCCGCCACGATATCGCCCGTCTTCAGATTAAACTTGCGAATCTGTGACGGCGATACATACACATCGTTCTCCCCGGGTAGATAATTCTCGCAGCGGATAAATCCATATCCGTCCGGCATGACCTCTAAGATACCGTTCGCCATAATTCCGCTGTCCAAATTGGAGATCGTCTCATCCGCTGCGGTGCTCTCTCCCTTCCCCTCTCTTGTCTCTCTCGGCTCACGCGCCGGCCGCTGCTGCGCCTGCTCACGCTGCGATATCTGTTCCCGCTGCGCCTGCTCACGCTGCGGCGTCTGCTCACGCTGCTTCGTATTCTCTTCTCTGCCCTGGCGCTCGTCCTCTGCAACCATCAGATCTACCAGATCACTCTTTTTCATGCCGGAGATATTTTTGAGTCCTCTCGCTTTTGCAAGATCACGCAAAACAACGGCTGACAAGCTCTCATACTTTTCTCTCATCCATTCGCTCCTGTTCTTATCAATCTGCTATTTTCCTCTATGCTCTCAATCGTATTGGGAATTGTGTCTGAACTGACAAAATGAATTTACAATATGCGTATTATACAACACTTTTTCCAAAATAGGAAGTCCTAATTTCCTTGATTTGTCAAAATGATAATGGTATGATTTACATATTGGTTTTTATACAAAAATAAACTTTATATACAGGAGACGATATCATGGAGAATCAGACAATGACGCTTGCCGAGAAGGCATTGCTTATGCATGAAAAATGGAACGGAAAGCTTGAGACCATCGCAAAATCCAAAGTAAACTCCCGCGAGGATCTCGCCATCGCATACACACCTGGCGTTGCGGAGCCATGTAAGATGATCGCCAAGGATCCCGAAGCTGCTTACAAATATACCATGAAAGCGAACACCGTCGCCGTCATTTCCGACGGAAGCGCCGTTCTCGGTCTCGGCAATATCGGCGCATACGCCGCCATGCCTGTCATGGAGGGAAAATGCGTTCTGTTTAAGGAATTCGGCGATGTCAACGCCGTACCGATCTGTCTCGATACCCAGGACACGGAAGAAATCATTACCACAATCAAGAACATCGCACCCGCATACGGCGGCATCAACTTAGAAGACATCTCCGCGCCGCGCTGCTTTGAGATTGAGGAGCGCCTGAAGGAAATGCTCAACATTCCGGTCTTCCATGACGACCAGCACGGCACCGCCATCGTGGTGCTTGCCGGCATCATCAACGGTCTGCGTGTCACCGGCAAGAAAAAAGAGGACTGCCGCGTTGTCGTAAACGGCGCCGGCTCCGCGGGTGTTGCCATCACAAAGCTTCTGCTCACCTACGGTTTTCGCCATGTTACCATGTGTGACCGCGAGGGAATCATCGGCAAAGATTACCCGAACTTAAACTGGATGCAGCAGAAAATGACTGAGGTCACCAACCTTGAGAACCAGAACGGCACACTTGCCGACGCCTTAAAGGGTGCCGATATCTTTGTCGGCGTCTCCGCACCGAATATCGTTACCCCGGAGATGGTTGCCTCCATGAACCACGATTCCATCCTGTTCGCCATGGCCAACCCGGTACCTGAGATCATGCCGGATGTGGCAAAAGCCGCAGGCGCCAGAATCGTCGGAACCGGACGCAGCGATTTCCCGAACCAGGTCAACAATGTCGTGGCATTTCCGGGCATCTTTAAGGGTGCTCTCGAGGGACGGGCGACACAGATTACCGAGGAGATGAAGCTTGCCGCCGCAGAGGCGATCGCCGGTCTTGTCTCCGACGAAGAGTTAAACGACGAGTTTATTATGCCGGAAGCATTTGATCCGCGTGTGGCGCAGGTTGTCAGCGAGGCAGTCCGCTCCCACATCGTGCGCTGACCGGATATCCAATGAACGACGCGCGTTACTACTCTCTCAACACCTATTTAAGACAGACATTCGGTGAGAAGGTCTACCGCCTGTCCTTAAACGGCGGTATGACCTGTCCGAACCGTGACGGCAGTATCGGTACCGGAGGATGCATTTTCTGCAGTGCCGGCGGAAGCGGTGATTTTGCCGCCTCCCCGCAGCAATCTGTCACCGGGCAGATCGCGCAGGCGAAGCTTCTCCTCCGTGAAAAAACAAACTGCCGCAAATATATCGCCTATTTTCAGGCATACACGAACACCTACGCTCCCGTCGGTGTTCTTCGTGCGCTTTATACGGAAGCTCTCGCACAGCCAGACATTGTGGCGCTCTCCATCGCTACCAGATGTGACTGTCTGCCACCCGATGTTTTAGATCTGTTAGCAGAATTAAATACCATAAAACCGGTCTGGGTCGAACTCGGTCTTCAGACTATCCATGAACACACCCTGCGTTTTATACGCAGTGGTTTTTCCCTCGCCCAGTATGAGCAGGCAGTATCCGCGCTTCACGCGCGGGGCATCAAAGTCATAACCCATCTGATCCTCGGGCTGCCGGGGGAGACCACCGATGACATGCGCGCTTCCGTGCGCTATCTTGCCGCGCACCCCGTCTTCGGCGTAAAGCTGCAGCTGCTTCACGTCTTAGAGGGCACCGATCTTGGAACACTCTACAAAAATGACCCGTTTCCACTTTTTACGCTGGAGGAATACTGCGACCTTATCGCAGACTGCCTTGCCCTCCTTCCGCCGGAAATGGTCATTCACCGTCTGACCGGTGACGGTCCGCGCCGTCTGCTCCTCGCTCCGCAATGGAGCACGGACAAAAAGCGCGTGCTAAACACCATCCACAGACAGCTCGCAGGACGCGATCTCTGGCAGGGCAAATATTATAGAAATGAGGAATTCCATGGCTGAACCATTTACCATATACAAACTGACCATCTTAAACATGCTCGACAAGGTCGATTTTCCGCTGACCAACACGCAGATCTCCGACTTTTTTCTGGAGCAGGAATACACGGATTATTTCCGGGTACAGCAGGTCTTAAACGATCTCGCAGACTCCGGTCTGATCCGCACGGAATCCACACACAGCAACACGCAGTATTACATCACCGCCGCGGGGCGTGAGACGCTCGGCTTTTTCCGCGACAAGCTCACGGACGCGATCGAGCATGACACCATCGCCTATTTTGAAAAAAATAAAATGGCGCTCCGCACCGTCAACTCGATCATCGCAGACTATTACAAGACGCCGAATCAGGACTATGCCGTGCGCTGTCAGTTCCGCGTCCACGATACCAACCTAATCGACCTGACGCTGACCGTCAAAAACAAAGAACAGGCGGAGGCGATCTGCAACAACTGGAAAAAACAGAACGAGGATGTCTACGCATATCTGATGGACATTCTGATGCAATAGACACAGATATTTTTCACAGACAGAAGGGAGTCCTTATTTTATGGGAAAAAGTGCTTTCAAACCCGGCAACATGCTCTATCCGCTGCCTGCCGTCATGGTAAGCTGCCAGTATCCCGGCGCATCCGATCCAAAATGCGGCAATCCTGCCCTCGCAGGCAGACCGAACATTCTTACCGTTGCCTGGGCAGGCACCGTCTGCACGAACCCGCCGATGCTCTCCATCTCCGTTCGTCCGGAGCGCTACTCCTACCACATGATCGAGACCGCCGGTGAGTTCGTGGTAAATCTCACAACCGAAGCGCTTGTACGTGCCACCGACTACTGCGGCGTGCGCTCCGGCAGAGACGTCGACAAGTTCAAGGAGATGCATCTGACGCCGCTTGCCTCCCGTGAGGTATCGGTTCCCGGCATTGCCGAGAGTCCCGTCAATATCGAATGCCGTGTGCGCCAGATCACGCCGCTCGGCAGCCACAATCTGATCCTTGCGGATGTCGTCGCTGTCACCATCGACGACGCGTATATGGACGAAGCCGGCAAATTCCACTTAAACGACACCGGGCTGATCACCTACTCGCACGGAGAGTATTTTCTTCTCGGGAAAAAGCTCGGCACATTCGGCTACAGCGTCCGGAAAGACACCCCGGGCAAAAGAAGTAACAGCCTCAAAGGGGATGACAGAAAAAAGAAGAGCAGGAAAAATAAGTCTTTTCCCCAAAAACCATCCCGTGTAAAGGAGAAACTCCCAGGACAAAAAGGAATCCTGCAACAAAAAAACATGAAAACAGATCAAAATAATTTCAGATAACGAAGGGATTTTTACGATGAAGATAAGATTTGGTATTGTAGGCTGCGGTTTTCTCGGAAACATTGTCGCAAACGCCTGGAAGGATGGTTTTCTGGAAGATTACGAGCTTGTCGGCGTGACCAGCCGCTCACAGGAATCGCGCGATAAGACCGCCGCGGAAACCGGCTGCAGATCCTGTCGGGATCTTGCAGAACTGCTCTCCTTAGAGCCGGAATATATTGTGGAGGCAGCGTCCGTGGAAGCTGTCCGGGATATGGCATGCACCGTACTCGAACACGGCGTCAGCCTCGTTCTCCTCTCGATCGGTGCTTTTGCCGACGCTGCCTTTTACGGGCAGGTCAGGGACGCAGCCCGCAGAGGATGCGCCAAAGTCCATCTGGCAAACGGCGCGATCGGTGGTTTTGACGTCTTACAGACGATCACTTTAATGGCGCAGGCGGGAAAGCTTGACGAGACCGCCGGCATCGAGACGCACACCGGTGCCCGCGGTTTTCGCAATACACCGGTCTGGGCGGAACACCTTTTAACCGATACCGAAAAGACGACTGTCTTTACCGGCAGCGCCAAGGAGGCGATCGTAACCTTTCCGCGCCGCGTCAACGTCGCCGTCGCCACCTCGCTCGCCACGACAGGACCTGACATCACGCAGGTAACCATGCACTCCGTTCCGGGCTGGACGGGCGATGACCACTGCATCACCGCAGAGATCGACGGCGTCAAAGCCACCGTGGACATCTGTTCTTCCACCAGCGCAATCGCCGGCTGGAGCGCGGTAGCCCTGCTCCGCAATCTCGCCTCGCCGGTTTGTTTTTATTAACGCCTGCTAATTTCCAAAAAGTCCTGACATCCAGTCATTGAACTCTTTTACTTTTAATGTCACGGAATCGACCGCATCGGAAAGCTCTCCGGCACTCTCGAGCATTTCCTGCGTCGTTCCGATGGCATCATTGATACCATCCACATCGACCTGCTGCAGTTTATCTGCCGCCTCACTCATTGCTGCCGTCATCTGACTCATCCGGTTGACAAAAAATCCACCCGCAATAAGCAGAATTACCAGCATTACCGCCAGCAGCCCGCTGATAAGCTTCTGCATTTTCAACTGTTTTTTCATCACTTCCAACATTTCTTCCATATTACAATCTTGCCTCCGATTCTCACTCATCCAACACTGCTTCTATACTATCTCATAAACGGACTGTTCATCAGTTCCTGTTTTGCTACTTCCATCGCACGCGCCACGCTGCCCGGCTCAAACGGATTCGACAGGTTTGCATAGCGCAATGTCTCCAGATAGCTCATGCTTCCGCCGCATTTGCAGAGATTTAAGTAATCCTGCCATGCCGTCTCATGGTTCTCATAATTTTTCTTTTTGAACTCCATCGCCCCCATCGTGGTCAGCGTATAATTGATGTAGTAGAACGGATAGAGATAGATATGCAGTTTGTGGTACCAGAAACCGCCACGGTCGAAGAAATCATCCGCGTCGTATTTTCTCCACGGCATATACTTTTCTTCCAGCTTCTTCCACTCTGCGGTGCGCTCCTTCGGCGTCAGTTCCGGATTGGCGTAGCAGATGTGCTGGAACTCATCCACCGCCACGCCGAACGGTACAAATGTGATCGCCTCCTGCAAATGTGCAAAGCGGAACTTATCCGCATACTTTCCGAAAAATGCCTCCGCATACGGGTAGGAAAACTGCTCCATCGACATGGAATGGATCTCCGCGATGTCGGTGGACTCGGAATAATACTCTGTGATCGGCTGCTCCCGCATCGCCATGTACCCCGCAAACGCATGTCCCAGCTCGTGTGTCAGCACCTGCATGTCAAAGATTGTCTGATTAAAATTGGAGAACACAAACGGTGCCCGATAATCCGGGAGAAATGTCATATATCCCGTAGCAGCTTTTCCCGGCTTATTCTTCAAATCCATCAGTTCGTGCTCAATCATAAAATCAATGAACTCTCCAGTCTCCGGGCTGATCTTATGGTACATCTTCCTTGCCTCTTCCACCATAAAATCATCATCTCCCGCAGGAACGGCATTTCCATCCGGAAATACACGCTTCTCATCATAAAACATCAATGTATCCACACCAATCCGCTTCGCCTGCGCCGCATAGAGCTGTTCACACAGCGGTACGAGTTCCGTACGCACCTGCTCGCGGAACGCTGCCACCTCTTTTTCCCCATAATCCGTGCGTCCCTGCTGCATGTACCCCACCGGAATAAAGTTGGCATAGCCGAGGTTCTTCCCCATCTGATTGCGGATGGTAATGAGTTCCTCCCAGATCTCCTCCAGCCGCTTCTCATTGCTGTGGTAAAAATCAGAATATGCCCGCACAGCCGCACGCCGTACTTCTCTGTCCTCATGTTCAAAATACTTCTGTACACCATAGAGATTAAGCGTCTGCCCTTCAAATTCGATCGCCGCCGTTGCCATGATCTTCTGATATTCGTTTGTCAGCTTCGCCTCCTGCTGCATCAGCGGAATATTTGCCTCACAGAAAGTCTTCCTGTTCAGTTCCTTCTGTGCAAAATACTGTTTCCCGTACTCTTTCTCGATGTCATCGCGAAACGGACTATTCATCACTGCCGCATCAAATGCAAGAAACTTCGGCATCACGGTCGGTATGGTATTGTTGATATATTCGTCTTCCTTCTCATAATAAGTATCCGTCGTATCTAATGTATGGCGGATGGACGCAATCGTGCACGCAGTCATAAGCTTATTCTGCACGCGCTCTGCCTTCTTTAAGAGTTCCTTTAATCCCTCATAGGAGGCTGCCTCCTGTACCTGTTTTACCAGTTTTTCAAAAAGCTGTTCCACTTCTGTGAAATCCGGTCTCTCGTATTTCAGTGTTGAAAATGTAAAATCTGCCATATGCTCCTCATTTCTGCGCACCCCATCGCAGCAATTCTTCTCCTGCAATATCCGTAGCGCTTCTCTCTTTTTCGTTTTATTCTACGTTCCGCAGCTTTTCCTGTCAAGCAACAGCCGGTAACCGGCGTCCATGAGCACCATGCATAAAAGCATCAGAACCGCATAGCCTGCCAGATAGCCCGGGTTCCCCAGAAACGACGCCAGCCACTCCAGTGGCGATCCGGGCGAAGGCACATTCACAAACATGTAATTGGCATGAAACTTTTTGTCAAACAGGTAAACCGGCGGCACAACCACCAGAAGAAATACGATCACCTTCCACAGCGCCGCAAGCCGCGGGATAATGTTGTGCTGCAACAGCTGGCAGATCACGTAGAGCACAATCCCGGCATGGAAGGTAAATCCCTGTATCGTAATAAAATGAATCGCCGGATAGCGCACCCAGTCCGGGAATAAAAGCGCAAGCACGGTTCCCGGCAGACACAGGGTATAGAGAACCTGTCCCAGCCAGTCCCATTTGAAAAAGGCGTGAAGACAGCACAAAAACCCTGCCATGCTGCACAGGTGAAGCGGCAGTTGATACAGCGACATTTTCCCGATCAGAGCCAGCACCGCAATCCGGTACACTTCCAGTCCCACCAGAAAAATGCCGATTCCTCTCTCCGCCAAAAGCCTGCGCCGTCCTCCCCATCGCTTATAATAATGGAGGAACAGCAGTAAGAGCCCCGCGCACACGCCCAGCCATAATAAATGTACCGGACCAAAGTGGGAAAATCCCACCCCGTCCGGTATCTCATCTTCATATGTGAAAAAATAGGAAAGATCAATCCCCAGTCGTCTCATTTTCACACGCTTCTTTCACAGTGTTTTTCTCCGCGGAATTTCCCTCCGCCTAGTCTCTCTTTGCAACTTCTCCTTCTGTCGAATGTTCCTCCGCAGATTCTCTCTCTGCAGATTCTGCTTCTGCCGAATCTCTCTCCGCAGATTCCCTCTCCACAGAGTCTCCTTCCGCAGAATGTTCCTCCGTAGTATCTGCATTCGCCGGACTCTTATGCGTCTCATCCGCAGATTCTTTCTTCACAAACTTAAGCCGCGCCAGCTTCTCGCTCCACCATGCGCGCCAGCGTGCATGCCTTTCTGCCCGCGCCTCCTTCCGCTGTCTGCGGCGCTCGTCCCGCTCTGCCTTCTTCTGCGCTCTCGCCTCTTCCTTTCTGGTAAACTTCGCCTGCTTTTTCTCCTGCTTCGCGAACGCCCTTTCCTTCAGACGCACTTCCTTTAGCGCTGCCTTCTCGATCTCTACGATATAGCGGTTCGCCTTCTTGCGGTTCCTCCGGTCCATCCGGTACGGATCATACAGGAAGTAGGACAGTGCTCCGATCATGAGCACCACAACACCTGCCACGGCGAAAACCGGTACCAGAAGCGCATATTCCTCAAAACCAAGTTCGTAGCAGGTAAACGTCACGAGCATAACCGGAAACAGCAGCAGATACACGCCCTTCGTCAGCACCGTAAAAAACAGTGACTGCTTCCTCCCGTTGGAGAGCAATACCCCCTCAATGGCCGTATAAAATGCCATAAAAATGCAGATCTCCGACCCGAACCCGTGCAGTATGCCGCAGATCGCGATCAGCACGAGCGACAGGAAAAACATGGCAAACGCCGTGCCCTGATACCACGCATTGCGGTACTCCGTCATCCCCTGCAGCTTGTCCTCACTGATCCCGTGCATCCGGTACACTTCCGTGCGGATGCGCTCCTCGAACTGCTCGTTGTACCGCTGCTCTTCCTTGGTATTGCGCAGATGATTCTCCACCGACAGGCTCATCCGGTCAATATATTCCTGCTCCTGCCGGATCCGTCTGCTGCGCAGCTTCTCGATCTCACTCTGTCTCTGGACCTCTTCCTCAAGGCGCATGACCTTGCCGATGCGCGGATTCTTCACTGTGATATCCGAGTAATCCGGCTCCATATCCGCGATCCGGACCCGCGCGCCGGTCTGCCAGACCTCCGCCTCATTTTCCGATCTCTCCGCCGGCTCTATGCTCGCCGATAACGTCTCTTTCGCCGATGTGCTCCCTGCCTCCTGCTCTGCCGGTGTGCTTCCCGCTGCCGTCTTTTCCGCTTCTGCGCTTCCCGCCATCGTCCGCGCCTTTTCCCCTGCTTTTTTCCTTCTGCGGCTCATTTGTACTCCCCTTTTCTTCATTCGTACTCTTTTTTCTCATCTTAGCACAGAATCCGTTGGATTACAAACGGGGGATTATCATTCGATTACTGCACCTCAAGGTAGGAGTAGCCCATCAAGCTCTCATCGACCTCGCGCGCGACCTCGCGTCCCTCGCGAATCGCCCAGACGACAAGGGACTGTCCTCTGTGCACATCGCCCGCCGCGAACACATTTTTCACGCTGGTCTCATAGGCGCCCTCCGCCGTTGCGACGTTGGTTCTGCCGTTTAAGTCCACACCGAACGCGTCCGCCACATATTTTTCCGTGCCGAGGAATCCGGCAGCGATCAGCACAAGATCCGCTTCCATCTTCTGCTCGCTTCCCGCAACCTCGGTCATCGTCACACGCCCGGTCTTCTCATCCCGCTTCGGTTCGAGCTTTACAGTGACAAGCCCGCAAAGATTGCCGTTCTTGTCTTTTAAGAATTCCTTCACCGTCGTCTGATAGATCCGCGGGTCGTGCCCGAACACCGCAATCGCTTCCTCCTGGCCGTAATCGGTCTTTAACACCTTCGGCCACTCCGGCCACGGATTATTCTCCGCGCGCTTTGCCGGTGCCTGCGGCATCATCTCAAGCTGTGTCACGCTCGCGCAGCCGTGGCGGATGGACGTGCCCACGCAGTCATTTCCGGTATCGCCGCCGCCGATAATGACCACTTTTTTCCCTTTTGCGGAGATATAGCTGCCGTCTTTTAGCTCAGAATCCAGGAGACTCTTCGTCGTTGCTTTTAAAAAATCCACGGCGAAATAGATTCCCTTGGCGTCCCGTCCCGGTGCCTTGATGTCTCTCGGATTCTTGGCGCCGCACGCTAAAATCACACGGTCGTACTCCTTTAACAGCTTGGAGGCCTTTACATCCTTTCCGACATTGGTGCCGGTCACAAAGGTGATGCCCTCCTCCTTCATGACGGCAACCTTGCGGTCGATGACCCATTTTTCCAGCTTCATATTCGGAATTCCGTACATCAGAAGTCCGCCGACTCTGTCGTCCCGCTCATAGACCGTCACAGAATGCCCGCGCTTGTTGAGCTGATCCGCCGCCGCAAGCCCCGCAGGACCGGAGCCGATCACCGCGATCTTCTTGCCGGTGCGCACTTTCGGAGGCTTTGCCGCCGCATAACCCTGCTCATACGCATTCTCGATGATGCCGTGCTCGTTCGCCTTGCAGGTTACCGGATCTTCCCAGTGCCCGCAGGTGCAGGCAGCCTCGCAGAGTGCCGGACATACCCGGGAGGTAAACTCCGGGAAATTATTGGTCTTCTTCAGGCGGTTGTATGCCTGCTCCCAGTTCCCCGTGTATACAAGATCATTCCACTCCGGAACCAGGTTGTGCAGCGGGCATCCCGAGGTCATCCCCATGATGTTCATTCCCGCCTGGCAGAACGGCACGCCGCAGTTCATGCAGCGCGCGCCCTGAATCTGTTGTCTCTCTTTGGACAGAGGAATGTGGAACTCATTAAAATTTTTGATCCGCTCCTTCGGCTCAATGGCGCGGGCATCTTCTCTGTCATATTCCATAAATCCTGTTGGTTTTCCCATAATTCTATCCTTTCTCGAAAATGCATGAGTCACACATGTCAAACGACACCTGCTCACACACTATCCACGCGTATTTGCATAAAAAGCTTCAATCTGTGCCTGTTCGGAAGAAAGACCTTTCTCCTCCATCTGAACAATCGCCATAAGCATACGGTTATAGTCATACGGTATGACTTTCTTGAACTTCGGCAGATACTCGCTGAAATTATCCAGGATCTTCTTGCCCTTTTCCGAGTTGGTCAGCGCCACATGTTCCTTGATCATGTCCTTTAATTCCATGACATCATATTTGTTGGAAATCTCCTGGCTGAATACCATTTCCTTATTCATTCTTGTGTAGAGGTCATTGTCCTCGTCGAGCACATAAGCGATACCGCCGCTCATGCCGGCTGCAAAGTTCTTGCCCGTCTTGCCGAGCACGACGACACGGCCACCCGTCATATACTCACATCCGTGGTCTCCGACGCCCTCCACAACTGCGGAAGCTCCCGAGTTGCGCACGCAGAAACGCTCGCCTGCGACGCCGCTGATAAACGCTTTTCCGCTGGTTGCTCCGTAGAGCGCCACATTACCGATGATGATATTCTCATCCTTCTCATACTTCACGCCCGCCGGTGCATAGACGACAAGCTTGCCGCCGGATAATCCTTTTCCAAAGTAATCGTTGGAATCGCCGACCAGCTCTAACGTCAGTCCCTTCGGGATAAAAGCTCCAAAACTCTGTCCGCCGGCACCGTTGCATTTTACAATGAAGGTATCCTCCGGCAGTCCCTCTCCGCCGTACTTCTTCGTGATCTCCGAACCGAAAATCGTACCGAAGGAACGGTCGGTGTTCGTCACCTCCACATCAATACTTCTGCGCTGCTTCTGCTCTAACGCACCCTTTAACTGTTTTAAGAGCACGGTCACATCCTTGGACTTCTCCAGTTCAAAATCATAGACATGCTTCGGGTCAAAGGTTACTTTCTCCTTCGGTCCCGCAAACGGGTTGTTCAAAAGATTGGAGAGATCTATCTCGCGGTCGCGTCCCGAAAGATCCTCGCGCACCTTAAGCAGATCGCTTCTGCCGACCATCTCGTCGATCGTGCGGCATCCGAGCTTTGCCATATACTCCCGCAGATCCTGTGCGATAAAGCGCATAAAATTCTCCACATATTCCGGCTTGCCGGCAAAACGCTTCCGAAGCTCCGGGTTCTGTGTCGCAATACCTGCCGGACAGGTATCCAGGTTACAGACGCGCATCATCACGCAGCCTAAGGTCACAAGCGGCGCTGTGGCAAATCCGAACTCCTCCGCTCCGAGCAGCGCTGCCGTAGCGACATCGCGGCCGCTCATCAGCTTGCCGTCCGTCTCAATGCGTACTTTGTTGCGCAGTCCGTTCATAATCAATGTCTGATGTGTCTCCGCAAGACCAAGCTCCCACGGAAGTCCCGCATTGTGGATCGAGCTGGACGGAGCCGCACCGGTACCGCCGTCATAGCCGGAGATCAGGACAACCTGTGCGCCTGCCTTTGCAACGCCGGCTGCGACCGTACCGACTCCCGCCTCGGATACCAGTTTCACGGTGATGCGCGCATCACGGTTCGCATTCTTTAAGTCGAAGATCAACTGCTCCAGATCCTCGATCGAGTAGATGTCATGATGCGGCGGCGGGGAGATCAATGATACACCCGGTGTGGAAAGTCTGGTCTTTGCAATCCACGGATAGACCTTCTTGCCCGGCAGGTGTCCGCCCTCGCCCGGCTTTGCGCCCTGTGCCATCTTGATCTGAATCTCCTGCGCGCTCACCAGATACTCACTGGTCACACCGAAACGTCCGCTCGCCACCTGCTTGATCGCAGAGCAACGGTTGACCGGGCTGTTCTTGCTCGCAAGACGGTCTGCATCCTCTCCTCCTTCGCCGGAGTTGGACTTGCCGTGCAGACGGTTCATGGCGATCGCCAACGTCTCATGCGCCTCCTTGGAGATGGAACCGTAGGACATTGCCCCCGTCTTAAAGCGCGTCACGATGGAATCGACACTCTCGACCTCCTCGAGCGGCACGCCCTTTTTCGGGTAATTGAAATCCATCAGACCGCGGAGCGTGATCTCTCTCTCTTCTTTATTCACAAGCTCCGTGTACTGTTTAAAGAGTTCGTAGTCGCCGCGCTTTGTCGCCTCCTGAAGCAGATGAATCGTCGCCGGATTGTAGAGATGCGGATCTGCGCCGCTTCTCATCTTGTGGCGTCCTCTGCTGTCCAATGTGAGATCCGTCTCTAATCCCAGCGGATCGTACGCCGCCGAGTGAAGCTCATTGACGTCATCCGCAATATCCTCCAGCGTAATGCCGCCGATCGGGCTGACCGTATTCGTGAAATACTTGTCAATCACATCCTTATTGATACCGATCGCCTCAAAGATCTTGGAACCCTCGTAGGACTGGATCGTCGAGATTCCCATCTTGGATGCGATCTTGACGATGCCGTTTAAAATCGCTGCATTGTAATCCTGAACCGCCGCATAATAATCTTTGTCCAGCATATGCTCGTCCACCAGCTGTTTTACGGTATCCTGTGCCAGATACGGGTTGATCGCACAGGCTCCGTAGCCGAGGAGCGTCGCAAAATGGTGTACCTCACGCGGCTCGCCGGACTCTAAGATCATGGCAACCGCCGTTCTCTTTTTCGTCTTTACCAGATGCTGCTGCAGTGCTGATACAGCGAGCAGTGACGGGATCGGCACATGGTTCTCGTCGATACCGCGGTCGGAGAGAATCAGAATGTTCGCTCCCTCACGGTACGCACGGTCCGCCTCCACAAACAGACGCTCGATCGCCTTCTCCAAGCTTGTATTCTTATAGTAGATAATCGGCAGTACCTCTACCTTGAATCCGTCGACCTTCATCGCCTTGATCTTCATCAGGTCGGTGTTGGTCAGAATCGGGTTGTTGACCTTCAATACCTTACAGTTCTCCGCCCGCTCCTCCAAGAGGTTGCCGTCCTCGCCGATGTAGACGGTCGTAGAGGTCACGACTTTCTCACGGATCGAGTCGATCGGCGGGTTGGTCACCTGCGCAAACAGCTGTTTGAAGTAATTAAACAGCGGCTGATGGTCACTCGCAAGCGCAGCGAGCGGTGTGTCAATACCCATGGCGGATGTACCCTCGCCGCCGTTTTTCGCCATCGGCAGGATCGCCTCGCGCAGAGATTCGTAGGTATAACCGAATGCCTTCTGCATGCGCTGGCGCTCTTCCTTGGTATACTCCGGCACACGCTCGTTCGGGATCTTTAAATCCTCGAGTTTTAAGAGGTTGCGGTCAAGCCACTCACCATATGGCTGCTTGTTCGCGTAAGTCTCCTTGAGTTCGTCGTCATCGATGACTCTTCCCTTGACGGTATCCACGAGCAGCATCTTGCCCGGACGCAGACGCTCCTTTACCACAATCTTCGTCGGGTCGATGTCCAGCACGCCGACCTCGGAGGAGAGGATCAGATAATCATCATCCGTAATATAGTAACGGGAAGGACGCAGACCATTGCGGTCAAGCACGGCTCCCATCATATCGCCATCGGAAAAGAGGATGGACGCCGGTCCGTCCCACGGCTCCATCATCGTCGCGTAATACTGGTAAAAATCCTTTTTCTTCTGCGACATGATATTGTTGTTTGCCCACGGCTCCGGGATCATGATCATGACTGCGAGCGGAAGCTCCATACCGCTCATCACGAGGAACTCCAGCGTATTGTCCAGCATCGCGGAATCCGATCCCTCACTGTTGATGACCGGAAGCACTTTCTGAAGTTCGCCTTTTAAGTGCTCGGACTCCATCGTCTCCTCACGGGCGAGCATCTTATCGGCGTTGCCCTTGATCGTATTGATCTCACCGTTATGTACGATAAAACGGTTCGGGTGCGCTCTCTCCCAGCTCGGGTTCGTGTTCGTGGAGAAACGGGAATGCACGGTTGCAATCGCCGACTCGTAATCCTTATCCTGTAAATCCGCAAAAAACAGACGAAGCTGCTCCACAAGAAACATTCCCTTATAGACGATCGTACGGCTGGAAAGGGATACCACATAGGTATCGTCGTTGGACTGCTCGAAGACTCTTCGCGCCACATACAGCTTGCGGTCAAACGCCAGTCCCTTCTCCACATCCGCCGGACGCTTCACAAAACCCTGCATGATATACGGCATGCAGTCCACCGCTTTCTGTCCCAGCTTCGTCGGATCGGTCGGAACTTCACGCCAGCCGAGGAACTCCATTCCCTCCTTGCCGACAATGACCTCGAACATCTTCTTGGCACGGTTGCGCTTTAACTCGTCCTGCGGGAAAAAGAACATGCCGACACCATAGTCTCTCTCCTCACCGAGTTCGATTCCAAGCTGTTTTGCCACCTTGGAAAAAAACTTGTGGGATATCTGCAGCAGAATACCGACACCGTCACCGGTCTTTCCCTCCGCATCCTTGCCTGCTCTGTGCTTTAAGTTCTCAACGATCTTTAACGCATTCTCCACAGTCTCGTGTGTCTTGATTCCCTTAATGTTGACAACCGAACCGATACCACAGTTATCGTGCTCGTAACCCGGATCGTACATTCCGGCTGCCTGCTTCCCCGCATCCGATACCGAGAAACGGTTGAGGGCGTCCTTCTTATAAGTGGTCTGCTCTTTCATAATCAGCTTCCTTTCTGCATTCTGTATTCCGATCAGCTGTCTTTACTGCACGGACAGTTGTCTTTACCGAATTTGTTATATCCTAATATACAACTTTCTCATTTGTTTGTCTACCAGTTTATTCTTATAATTGTCTGATTATTTGTATATTTATTATTGCTAAATCTATTGTCAGATTTTATTAGTTATTATCTGTGTAAATAATACTTATACAAACAATTTCATGTATAAGAGCCCGAAAAAAATTTTGCACGCAAAACTTTTTCCGGGCTCTATTTCTGCCTTTTCTTAAATTGTATCTGAATTGTCACACCGGTCTATGCGGTAGCCGTATTCTCCAGATCTCCCACCAGATACTCCATGATGTCGCACAGCGTCACGATTCCGGTAACCCCGCCGTAGGCGTCTGTCACGACCGCAAAATAATTCTGCTGCTGTTTCATCTGCTCAAAAAGCCGGTTTGCCTTCATGGAATCCGCTGCCAGCATCGGTTTTTGCACCGCGCACTGCATCACTTTGTCACGCGTGTGGTCTTTCATGCGGAAATACGCTTTTCCGTCGAGGATTCCCACGACATCCTCGCTTCTCCCCGCAAAGATCGGATAATAGGTATGTACGCTCTCCGCCAGAATCCGGTCCCAGACGGCTTCATCCTCCTCCGTGGACAGAGATACCATCTCCCTGCGGTGCGTGCAGATCGTTCCGACCGCAATATCGTCAAACCCGAACACGTTCTGTATCATCTCTGTCTCCTCGGTCGGAATGGTTCCCTGCTCTCTTCCCTCGGCGAGCAGCAGCCGGATTTCCTCCTCCGACACCGTCTCCTCTTCCTCCTCCGGGTCAATGCCAAACCGTCTTAACCAGAAATTGGTCGATGCGGTAAGAAGCCACACCAGCGGTGCAAAGATCTTCGCCACCAGGGAGAGCATTCCTGCCATTTTAAGCGCCAGCTCCTCCGCCTTTTTCATCGCCACCCGCTTCGGCACAAGTTCCCCGAAGACCAGATTAAAATACGCTAAAATCAATGTAATCACCACGATGCACGCGGATTTTAACGCCTCCTCTGCAACCGGTATTCCGGTGCCCCTCAAAAGCGTCACCAACGGCTGTGCAAAGTTTTCCGCGGCAAACGCACTCTGTAAAAATCCGGCGAGCGTGATCGCCACCTGGATCGTGGCAAGGAATTTTGCCGGCTGCTTTATGAGCGCCTCCAGCTTTCCGGCGCGCCTGTCTCCCGCCTCGCAGAGCTGTCGGAGTTTTAAATCACTCATCGAGATTACCGCAATCTCCGCGCTTGCAAATACGGCATTCAAAAAAATCAAAACCATCAATAAGAATATGGGCTGCAACATGTCTGCTCCTTTCTGTTTCCGGCGTCCTGTGATACGCCCTCCTGCTGCCTGTTACGTGTTGTGTCATTTACGCACAAAAAGGTATGACCTTCCGGTGTCCAAAAAAGACCTCCGGTAAGCCATACCTTTACCTATTCATAACACTGCATGGAGCAGCCGTATTCTCTTTTTAAAAGCCTGCATATCTGTGTATCGCTGTCACTGTCCGCACTATCGTCCATGAAACTGTCACTCTCCTTCCTGCGATGCTAAATGGACCGGGGATCCCGCCATTCACGTCATTTAACATACCACAGGAAACTATAACAGTCAATAACTGCACCTCTACAGATACTGCTAAGGTTTCAGGCAGCGGACGTTTTCTCCTCTTCCTGCCGCACTCCGCCCTTTTTCACCAGCAGAACCGCAAACGCTGCCACCGCAAACAGCAGCACCGTCACTGCAACACCTGCCGCTGTGGGCTGGTAGGCAAAGTCCAGCCAGCCAGTCTCGCTGCGCACAACCGCCATCACATTCGCCCCGATATGCGCCAGAACGGGCGCATACAAAAAGCCGGTTCTCTCCAGCAGCCACGCGAGCAGCAGACCTAAAATGCCCGCATACAAAAACTGTACCACGTTCCAGTGCATCACGCCGAAAGTAACCGCCGAGAGCACGATTGCCGGCGCACTGCCGCACAGCAGGGATAGTCTTCTCTCCACGACACCACGGTACAAAAGCTCCTCCGCCAGCGGAATCACGAGGCAGGAGCCGAGCAGTTCAAACACAACCCCGCCGGCAAAAAACGCCTGATTCGCGCTTTGAAAGCCCGCGGACGCCTCAATGAGCGGCGTCATGGCAATCACGTTGTTGACAGCCATGCCAAGAGATGCTCCCGCAAGCAGTGAGCCTGCCACAGTGCAGAAAAACCTTGCGTCCGGTCTGATGCCGCGCCTGCCATAGACAGTCTCCCGCGCAGCGCGATCCTGCCCGTAATGCATCCAGACGAACGGAATCGTGGCAGCCGCGCAGAGCATCTGCCGCAGCATGTAGGATTCCTCCCCCGCGCCGAGCAGCAGCGTCAGAAAAAAGTAGGCAAGCGATGACACCACATAATAGATACCGATCGGATATATGATTCTCCAGATTTTATAAGCACCTGTCGTTTTCACTCTGCCTCTCCCTCTCCCGCTGCGTCATTCTCAATGTATGTCTCCACCTCTTCGATGCGGTCGAAGACCGCCTCCGCACCTGCGGCGAGCAGTTCTTCCCTGGTACCGAAGCCATAGCTGACACCGATACAGCGGATTCCGAACGCCTTTGCTCCGGCAGCGTCATACTTCGTGTCCCCGATCAGGCACAGTTCGTTTTTCCCGATATGGCTGCCCGCCATGCGGCGCCCCAGTTCCTCGAGCACTTCCGCTTTCGTACTGATCGAGCCGTCCAGCGTGGAACCTACCACCTCATCAAAATATCCCAGCAGATCAAAGTGCTCTAATATTCTTCTGCACGCCGTCTCTGGCTTTGAAGACGCAAGCGCGAGCAGATAACCATGCTCCTTGAAACGCGCGATCGCTTCCCTGACGCCGTCGTAGAGGCTGCACTCGAAGATTCCCTTCACGTCAAACCTCTCTCTGTACTTTTCCACAGACTGCCACGCTTCCGCTTCCGTCATGCCATACTTTTCGCGAAATACCGGATCTAAGGGCGGTCCGATAAAGCAGCGCAGCTTTGTGCAGTCCGGCTCATCGATCCCGTAAGCGCGCAGTGCGTATTGCACACACTTTGTGATCCCCTCCTCGGAATTGATGATCGTTCCGTCCAGATCAAATAATACAGCTTTTATCATCGTTATTTCTTCGTTCCTTTCGTGTCGCGGCCCGCCACATGCAGCCGGTTTAACATCACAGGCTTTCCTTTTACTTCCGTCTGGGCGCTCTCGCCCTCGCCGAGCAGATGAATCGCGGTAAGCGCATCCCCGTCCGCAAGCCGCATGCCGCGGACACCGACCGCACCCTTTTTCTTCTCCGGAATGGTATCCACCGCAATCCGAAGGAAGAAATCGCGCTCGGACTGCATGACGATCGTCTCATCTCCCGCAACCGGATGCACGAAAAGCACCTCGTCCCCGTCGGTAAGCTTCGTCGCCGCGGTCGTGCGCTTTGCAACGTCAAACTCGCTTCCGTCCACAATCTTAAGCATCGCCGTCTTCGTGCCGAAGATCAGCTTGTGGCTGCGGATCGCTCCCAGGTTCGTGATATAGACAAAGTTCTCCTCGCTGCTGTTGTAATTGCTCAGATTGTCAATCGGCGTTCCCTTGTCGCGGAACTTGCCGAACGGCAGATCCAGCACCTTGAGCAGATGCATCTGTCCCTTGTTCGTAAAAATGCAGATCTTGTCCGTATTCTTACAGGTCAGCACATAGCGGTTCTCCGCGTCGGCCGCCTCGCGGTTGCGCTCATACGCCGCCACGTCGATCGTCTTCGCGTAGCCAAAACGATCCATCAGGAATACCACGTCCATCTCCTCAATCTTCTTCTCCTCGACAACCGCCTCTTTGAGATTGTCAATGACGGTGCGCCGCGGTCTGCCATACTCCTTTTTGTAGGCCTCCAGCTCGCGGATAATGACCTTTGCCATCGCCGCGCGGTTGCTTAAGATTTCATTATACTCCGCAATGTTGGCAAGCGTCTTCTCGTGCTCCTTCATCAGAGCCTCGATCTCAAGTCCGATCAGCTTGTACAGACGCATCTCTAAGATGGCATCCGCCTGGCGCTCCGTAAAGCGCAGGCTCTGCGCGTCCTTTTGGGACTGCGCCGACTTAAAGGCAATCCCCTCGGTGATTCCCTCGGTCAGACAGGCTCTCGCCATCTTGACGTTCGCACTGCCGCGCAGGATCTCGATGATAAGATCGATCACATCGCAGGCGTGGATCAATCCCTCCTGCACTTCCTTCTTCTCCAGCTCCTTTGCGAGCAGCGTTGTATACTTTCTCTTTGCCAGCTCATACTGGAAATTCACATGATGACGTATGATCGGCACAATTCCCATCGTCTCCGGTCTTCCGTCCACCACCGCAAGCATATTGACACCGAACGTATCCTCAAGCTTGGTCTTCTTGTATAATAAATTCTCCAGATTGGCAGCGTCCGCTCCCTTGCGCAGCTCGATGACAATGCGGATGCCCTCCTTTGAGGACTGGTTCGTGATATCCACAATGTCATTCGTCTTCTTCGTCTCCACGAGGCTGTAGACATCGTTTAAGAACTTTCCGATATTTGCACCGATCATCGTATACGGAATCTCGGTAATTACCAGGCGTTCCTTTCCGCCTTTGACCTGCTCGACCTCCACTTTTCCACGGATCTTGATTTTCCCTACGCCCGTAGAGTAGATGGCTGTCAGCTCGTCCTTGTTGGCGATCACACCGCCGGTCGGGAAATCCGGTCCCGGGATATACTGCATCATCTGCTCGGTGTTGATGTCCGGATTCTTCATATAGGCAATCACACCGTCAATGACCTCGCCGAAATTGTGCGTCGGAATGCTCGTCGTCATGCCAACCGCAATTCCCTCCGCACCGTTGATCAGAAGATTCGGCACCTTTACCGGCAGAACCTCCGGCTCTTTCTCCGTCTCGTCAAAGTTCGGCACAAAATCCACGACATCCTTGTCAAGGTCTGCTAAGAACGCCTCCTGCGTCAGCTTCTGAAGTCTCGCCTCCGTGTAACGCATGGCAGCCGCTCCGTCTCCCTCGATGGAGCCGAAGTTGCCGTGTCCGTCCACCAGCGTCTGTCCCATTTTAAAATCCTGTGCCAGCACCACCAACGCACCGTAGATCGAACTGTCTCCGTGCGGGTGATACTTACCCATGGTATCCCCGACAATACGCGCACTCTTACGGTACGGCTTGTCATAGCGGATGCCGAGTTCATACATATCATAAAGTGTCCGCCTCTGTACCGGCTTTAACCCATCCCTGATATCCGGCAGTGCACGTGAGATAATCACGCTCATTGCATAGTCGATATAGGATTTCTGCATCAGCTCCGAATACTCGGTGCGGATAATCTGTTCTTCCTGTTTCATGGTAATCCTCATTTCCTGCCGCTTCTTCCTGCGGCTCTCTCATCCCGCGCATGATCCTGCCGCACGGTATCGCATCTGTCATGCGTCCACGGTCGCATCCGTCGCATGCTCATAGATAAAGGTCTTGCGCGGCGGCACGTCATTGCCCATCAGAAGTTCCGTGATGTCGGACGCCATACGGCCGTCCTCGATCTCAATCCGCTTTAACAGACGTCTCTTCGGATCGAGCGTCGTCTCCCAGAGCTGCTCCGCGTCCATCTCGCCGAGACCTTTGTACCTCTGCAGTGTAAAACTGCCCTTGTGGCTCCGTCTATAGCGCTCCAGCGCCTCATCATCGTAGAGGTACTCTTCCTCGCCGCGGCTTGGAATCGCCTTGTAAAGCGGCGGCATTGCCACATAGACATGTCCCTCATAGATTAACTCCGGCATGAACCGGTAGAATAACGTCAAAAGCAGCGTGGAAATATGCGCTCCGTCGACGTCGGCATCCGCCATGATGATAATCTTGTCATAGCGGAGCTTCGTAATATCGAAATCATTGCCGTAGCCCTCGGAAAATCCGCAGCCGAACGCATTGATCATCGTCTTAATCTCCGCGTTGGCTAAAATCTTATCGATGCTCGCCTTCTCCACGTTTAAGATCTTACCGCGGATCGGCAGAATCGCCTGAAAGCTGCGGTCTCTCGCTGTCTTCGCGGAACCTCCCGCAGAATCTCCCTCGACGATAAAAATCTCGCAGATCGATGCGTCCCGGCTCTCGCAGTTCGCAAGCTTGCCGTTGGAGTCAAAGGAGAACTTCTGCTTTGTCAGAAGATTTGTCTTCGCTTTCTCTTCGGTCTTGCGGATCTTCGCCGCCTTTTCCGCACAGGAAATGACGGTCTTAAGCACTTCCAGGTTCTTGTCAAAATAGAGCTGGATCTCGTCGCCGGTCACCTTCGCCGTCGCACGCGACGCGTCCTGATTGTCCAGCTTCGTCTTCGTCTGTCCCTCGAAGCGCGGATCCGGGTGCTTGATGGAGACGACTGCCGTCATGCCGTTGCGCACGTCCGCACCGGTAAAATTGGCGTCCTTATCCTTCAAGATGCCAAGCTCTCTCGCATAGGCATTAATAACAGTCGTAAACACCGTCTTAAAACCGGTGATGTGTGTTCCGCCCTCCGCGTTGAAAATATTATTACAGAAGCCCAGAATATTCTCATGAAATTCGTTCGTGTACTGGAACGCCGCCTCGACGGTAATGCCCTCAGTCTCTCCCTTAAAATACACGACATCATGCAGAACTTCCGTGCTCTTGTTGAGATCCTTCACAAACCCCTTGATGCCTTCCGGCTCGTGGTAGACGATATGCTCGGTCTCCTCCCCTCTCCGGTCCTCATAGATGATCGTAAGCTCCGGGTTTAAATATGCCGTCTCATGCATACGGCTCTTGACCTCGTCCTCCTTGAAACGCGTCTTCTCGAAAATCTCCGGGTCCGGCAGGAAATTGACCTTCGTTCCAGTCTTCTTCGTCCTGCCGATCTTCGGAAGCAGTCCGTTCTCAAGCTCCACCACCGGCACACCGCGCTCATAGCGGTCGTGATGAATGTAGCCGTCTCTGCTGATCTCGACGTCCATATAGGTGGACAGTGCATTCACGACCGAGGAACCCACTCCGTGCAGTCCGCCGCTGGTCTTGTATGCGGAATCGTCAAACTTGCCGCCCGCATGCAGCGTCGTGTACACAATTCGCGCTGCCGACACGCCCTTCGCGTGCATGCCGACCGGCACGCCTCGTCCGTTATCTTCCACTGTACAGGAGCCATCCGCCTCCAATGTGACATATATGGTATCGCAGGCACCCGCCAGATGCTCGTCCACTGCGTTGTCCACAATCTCGTAAATAAGATGATTCAGACCCTTTCTGGACACGCTTCCGATGTACATTCCGGGTCTCTTCCTTACGGCTTCGAGTCCTTCCAGAACGGAAATACTACTCTCGTCATAAGTCTCTTTCTTTGCCATGTTCTTCTTCCTTTCCTTGACATTCCTCTGGATAATATAACATACTGGGAAAACCCGTGCAAGCAACAGAACGTATGTTTTGTAAAAATTTTCTATTTTTGTGCAAACAGACGAAATACGCGGAAAAGAATCCGATTGCTTTCTTTGTCCGCGTATTATCATTTGCTTTTCTGTTGTATCTTACATGTTCATCAGCTCGGCTGCCTTATCCTTCAGATCAGAGGAAATCTCCTTCACCGAATCTGTGGATGCGGCGATCTCCTCGGTGCTTGCCGCCAGATTGGTCATCCGCTCATCCACTTCCCGGATAATCTCTGTCAGATGATCCGACTCCTCCAACAGCTTTCCGATCGCCTGACTGATCTCATTCTTGTTATCGTTGCTGTCGTTTGCGGTTGCTCTGCTGTTCTCCGAGAGATTCTTGATCTCCTCCGCCACCACCGCAAATCCTCTGCCTGCCGCACCGGCACGGGCAGCCTCGATGGAAGCGTTCAGTGAGAGCAGATTGGTCTGGTTGGCAATCTTCGTGATGTCGTTGTTGTTGTTCTCAAGCTTATCCAAAAGCTCCGTGATCGCCTCAAACGACTGCCGCATCTCCTGGCAGAATCCGGTCACGCCGGTCATCGCATCCGTAATCGCCGTGCTCTCGCTCGCATTGCTGCTATTCCCGGCAGCCATCTGCCCGATGGCGGAATCCAGTTCCTGAAAATCGGAATTCAGTCCCTCGATAATTCCTGCAATCAGATCGCTTCTGCGCTGGATCTCCACATTCGCCTGCTGGCTTTCCTCCGCAGCCGCCTGTGCCGCACGCCCTCTTTCCTCCGCCTCGTTCTTGATAAAATGAATACAGGAATTCTCACTGTTGCACCCGTTGTAGATCGCTGTCGCCATATCCCGGCAGGTCTTATAACCGCAGGCGCTGCAGTCGATCGCACGATCCATCGCCGTCTGCTTGTTCAGACGGCTGTATACTGCTTCTAACTCCTGTCCCTCCGGCACGCGGATCTCATTCCCCTTCGACCGGTCGGTATACCGGCGCGTAAAATCCGCCGGTTCAAGCTGCGCAAACTGACGGTTCAGCTGTGCCAGCCGCTGCTTCGGCGTCGCCGATCTCGCCCACGGTCCCTTGACCTTCTTGCTCTTCTCCCGGATCTTATGCAGCTCGTAGAGCACATCATCCCCGGCAGTCTTCTCCGGCTCAACGCCCGTACCGTAGATGCATCCCATCGCACAGTTCAGCGCATCGACCATAAACGGCAGTTCCTTGTGCTCTGCGACACGCTTGCGATAGGCATCCAGGAATTCATAGACATGGCGCTCTCCCTCAATCTGCCGGATAAATACATCCTCTCCGCAGAACCAGTAGACATTCTCCTTCAGTCCTCCCGGCATCGGATAGATCGAGCCGAGACCGTATTCGATCTCATCGCTGACCCCCGGTCCACTGATCCGGTGCTTCCTGCAGTAATCCATCAGATGATCGAATGTCACATTATAAGAAACATAGCCGTCTGTATCCGGATCGGAAATCTCGTTCTTCTTCGCAATGCACGGACTGATGAACGCAAGCTTGTCCGTGATATGTAAATACTTCTTCGCGTAGATTGCCGCACACATCATCGGGCTGTGTACCGGCATCAGCTTCGGAAGCAGTTCCGGTGCATACATCTCGATGTAGTTGACCACCGCAGGACACGGCTGCGAGATCCCGCCCGTAAACTGATTCTTCGTAATATAATTGATATACGCCCAGGTCGTAATGTCGGCGCCAAAGCTGACACTGATGATCCGCTTTGCCCCCATCTGTCTTAAGCCGCCTAAAATCTGCTCATACTCTCTGGGATAATTCGCAAGAAATGCCGGCGCCAGAAGCAGTGAAATGGATTCGCCTCTCTGCAGATCCGCAAAAAACTGCTCCGTATCATCGGCATATTCCCTCGCCTGATGTTCGCAGGCATCAAAGCATGCACCACAGTTGATGCACTGTGCATGGTTGACCTCAATGCGCGGCTTCCCGTCCACCACGACAGCCTGATTCGCTGTCAGAACGGGACAGACCGAAATGCACCGGTTGCACCCAATACAGTTCTCATTCGTGTAAACATAGCCAGCCATAACTCTTCCACTCCCTTATGCTGTCTTTTGTTTAATTTTAACATATAGCATATATTTTTTCAACTAATTTAGTGCATTTTCACTATTCTTGACATACTGCATGTGGGAAATGACCATCATTGCAATCTTGAATGTCATCGCATCATCAAATTTGCGGATATCAAGCCCGATCACCTTCTCCAGGCGCTCCAGACGGTACACCAACGTGTTCCTGTGCACGTAAAGCTGTCTTGCCGTTTCAGAGATATTCAGATTGTTCTCAAAGAATTTCTGGATCGTTGTCGTCGTCTCCTCGTTGAACACATCCGGAATTTCATCCCCAAATACCTCATGAATAAACATCTCGCACAGAGACATCGGGAGCTGATAGATCAGTCTGCCAATACCCAGATAACGGTATGCGATCGTCTCTTTTTCCGCGTAGAAGATTTTTCCCACCTCAAGCGCCATCTTTGCCTCCTGGTAGGATTTCGCAATATCCTGCAGGTTGTTCACACGGTTGCCGTAGCCGACCCGGACGCGTACCATCGCCTCCGCATGCATATTGTCCACGATCATTGACGCCAGGGACACCAGATCCTCGTCCTCTCCCATCTCTCTGGTGTCTTTGATGAGCACAATGCTCTGCTCGTCCACCTCAGTCACAAAATCCCTGGTCTTCGCCGCGAACAGATTCTTGACCAGTTCGATCGCTGTGGCGTCCTTCTTCCCTTCCAGCTCGATCACAAATACCACGCGCTCCGCCTGTTCGATGTGAAGCTTCTGCGCCTTGTTGTACATATCTACCACAAGCATATTGCCGAGCAGGATATTCTGCATGAAGTTGTTCCGGTCAAACTGCTCCATGTAAGCAGACACAAGCGTCCGGATCTGGCAGACCGCCAGTCTTCCGACCATGTACGCGTCCTCCGCAGAAGATTTGGTCAAAAGGACATATTCCAGTTCCCCGTCCACATACACCTTAAAGAAATGACATCCGGACAGCATCTGGCTCTCCGCCATGGAACCCGCAAAAGAATTCACAGCGTACTCCATATCCCCTTCCGTTTCAAACGTCGCTGCCACCTGCTTTCCCTTATCCGTATATAGTGCCAGATCAATCTTGGAAATCTCTTTTATCTCATCTAATGCTGCCTGTATCTTGTGATTCGAAATCATGTGTCTCGCCTTTCCTGTCAAATATTACTGTACATTGACATGCCTCATGTGTTCCATACGTTAATAAAAACTGGGTACAACATGTGCACCCAGTTTTACTTTTAAGTCCTATTCAATTCTAACGGATTAGTTGGTAATTGTCAATTCTGTTTCTTTGTCGAATACGTGAATCTTCTCCGGATCAATTGCCATCTTGATGTGGTCGCCCATACGTGCAGTTGTTCTGGAATCAACCTTTGCAGTCATGCTTGCGCCTGCAACTTTGAAGTATAACAGTACCTCAGAACCTAATAACTCATATCCTGTTACATCTGTCTCGAATGCAGCATCCTTATGAGCCTCGATCTCGATCTCGGAATCACCGATATCTTCCGGTCTGATACCCATAACAACAGTCTTGCCGTTGTATCCGCCGTCAGCTAACTTCTTAGCTTTTGCAGGAGGAAGAACAACTGTTGTGTTCTCGAAGGAAAGGCTTACTTTCTCACCCTCAACCTTGCATACAGCATCTACGAAGTTCATCTGCGGAGATCCGATGAATCCTGCTACGAATAAGTTATTCGGCTCGTTGTATAACTTCTGCGGGGAATCTACCTGCATGATAACGCCGTCCTTTAATACGACGATTCTGGTACCAAGTGTCATAGCCTCGGTCTGATCATGTGTTACGTAGATGATGGTTGCTTTTAATCTGTTATGTAAGGAAGCAATCTCGGAACGCATCTGTACACGAAGCTTTGCATCCAGGTTGGAGAGCGGCTCATCCATCAGGAATACCTTCGGGTTACGTACGATGGCACGTCCCATGGCAACACGCTGTCTCTGTCCACCGGAGAGAGCCTTCGGCTTACGGTCTAATAATTTCTCAAGGTCAAGGATCTTTGCAGCCTCCTCAACTTTTCTCTTAATCTCATCCTTCGGAACTTTTCTTAACTTAAGACCGAATGCCATGTTGTCGAATACGGTCATATGCGGATACAGAGCGTAGTTCTGGAATACCATTGCGATATCACGATCCTTCGGCTCTACGTCGTTCATGAGCTTTCCGTCGATGTAGAACTCACCGGAGGAGATCTCCTCAAGACCTGCGATCATACGAAGTGTAGTAGACTTACCACATCCGGAAGGTCCTACGAAGATAATGAACTCCTGATCCTCTACTTCAAGGTTGAAATCCTTAACAGCCTCAAAGCCGTTCGGATATACTTTGCAAACGTTTTTCAATGATAAACTTGCCATTGGTACGATACCTCCTAAAATTTGTTCGTTTTTAACTACTCTTACTATACAAAAAAAACAGCCAAAATACCATAGACCGCCTACACAAAGAATTTTTGCTTTTCTTGTAGAATGTCACAGTGTTTTGGTTGTTTTTTCTATTCTTTCGTCAAACCGACAGGTTTTCCATCAAAAAGTAAGCACTTTGACGAACGCATTACTGTTTTCCAGTGCTTCCGAATCCGCCGCGGTTTTTGTTGCCGAGGCTCTCCACCTCGTCAAACGTGATCTTCGGCTGATTTTCAAAAATGCGGAACTGGCAGATGCGGTCATTGACGTGAATCACCGTGTCGCGCACCGCATAGACCGGCATCCGCCACATATCGTCATCCCCGCAGTAGGTGCCATCGATAATGCCGCAGCTGTTCGTCTGGATGATTCCGTAATTTTTGAAAGTGGAGCTTCTCGGTACCACATGCGCCTCATAGCCCTCCGGAAGCTCCATGGCAACGCCGAGTGGAATCAGACAGAACTCCCCCGCTTTCAGTGTCACTTCCTCAGACGCCCGAAGATCGATCCAGTCCGACTTTCCGTCAATATAGGTCAGACGTTCAATCGCATCCGTAAAATATTTAATCCTGATCTGTGGCATGTATGTTCCTCCTGTTATGTCGATTTCTTTATGTTTCCCACTCCGGGGCGCCATGTCGCATTTCTATGCTTCCCACTCCGGGGCACCATGTCGCATTTCTATGCTTCCCACTCCAGGGCACTATGCTCTGCACGCCGGTCGCGCATCATCAGTTCCCGCACTGCTTCTTTTGCCGGCTTATCCTCAAAAAGCACACAGTTGACTTCCTCGATGATCGGCATATCGACCCCGTATTTTTTTGCAAGCGCGATCGCCGCCTTGGCGGAATACACGCCCTCGACCACCATCTTGACCTCATCCATCGCCTGCTTCATGGTATAGCCCTGCCCGATCAGCATTCCTGCTTTGCGGTTTCTGCTGTGTCTGCTCTCACATGTCACGATCAGATCTCCGATTCCGGTCAGACCGCTCAGTGTCTCCGCCTTTGCCCCCATCTTGATGGCAAGACGCGACATTTCCGTGATTCCGCGCGTGATTAACGCCGCTTTGGTGTTGTCCCCGTAGCCGAGTCCGTCCGCCATACCGGCTGCCAGTGCAATGACGTTCTTCAGGGAACCTCCCAGTTCCATGCCGAGCACATCCGGGCTTGTGTACACGCGGAACACCTCATTCATGAAAATATCCTGCACGCCCTCTGCCACCTTGCGCTTCTTTGCTCCGGCAACAACGGTCGTCGGCAGTCCGACGCCAACCTCCTCGGCGTGGCTCGGTCCGCACATCACGGCAACCTCCGCCGCAGGTACTTCCTCTTCTACAATATCGGAGAGCGTCATCAGCGTATTTTCCTCAATGCCCTTTGCCACACAGACAATGATCTGTCCCGCCTTCACAAAAGGCGCCATGCTTTTTGCCGTGCTTCTGGTGAATACAGACGGTACCGCCAGAATCAGATATTCCTTATCTTCCACTGCCGCCTTAAGATCTGTGGTAAATTCCATATCCTCCGGAAGCTTCACTCCCGGAAGCTTATCCACATGCTCATGCCGTTCGCGCAGCATCGCGATCTCCGCTTCCACAATCGACCACACCGTCACCTGGCTGCCGTTGGTGTGCAACACTTTCGCGAGCGCCGTCCCCCAGCTTCCCGCTCCGATTACCGCTACTTTTGCCATATCTTTTATTTCCCCTCCTGTTTGTTCTTCTTGAACGTGAACTTATTCTCCGTGCCGTGCAGCAGACGTCCAATGTTACTCCTGTGACGCCACAGCGCCATCACCGTAAAGCAGGCGCTCACCACATAGAACTCCGGGAGATATGCGGCATCGATATGCAGATATCCCATATGTCCGAAGATCAATACCTGCACCAGATAACTCATTACCACCAGAATCGATCCAAGGGACACATATCTTGTGATCGCGATGGAACCGATGAATAAGATCAGGCAGACCGGTGCTGCCATCGGGCACACCGCGAGAATCATGCCCGACGTGCAGGCGATTCCCTTTCCACCCTTGAACTTGAGATAAAACGGAAAATTGTGTCCGAGCACAGCTCCGAAGCCGGCATACAGTTCCAGAATCTTAACCGCATCCGGATAAGCGTTCCGGAACAAAACCTTTACCAGAAGAACTGCCAGAATTGCCTTGCACAGATCTCCCGCAAACGTAATCAGTCCCGCCTTGATTCCAAGCACGCGCAGGGAATTTGTCGTCCCCGCGTTGCCACTTCCCTCACTGCGGATATCAATCCCCTGGCTTTTTCCGTAGAGATACCCCGTCTGAAACAGTCCAAACAGATACCCGATTCCCAATGCAATAACCCTTGCTCCTATCATCACTGCTCTTCCTTTCTCTCCCGAATAATGAATTTCAGTGCCGTTCCGCGGAAACCGAACGTCTCACGGATACGGTTCTCCAGATACCTGGTGTAGGAAAAATGCATCAATTCCTTATCGTTGACGAAGATCACGAAGGTCGGCGGCTTTACCGCAACCTGTGTCGTATAGTAGATGCGCAGACGTTTTCCCTTGTCTGACGGCGGCTGCTGCATGGCAACCGCCTCTGTCACGATCTCGTTTAAGACACCGGTCGCCACACGCATGCTGTTGTTCGCAATGACCACATCGATCAGCTCAAAAATCTTATTTAAGCGCTGTCCCGATTTTGCGGAGATAAAAATAATCTCGGCATATGGCATAAAGCTTAAAATCTGACGGATCTTCTCCGTGTGACGGTAGATCGTCTTGTCATCCTTCTCGATCGCATCCCACTTGTTGACCGCGATGATAATCCCTTTTCCGCGCTCGTGTGCGATTCCGGCAATCTTGGCATCCTGCTCCGTGACGCCCTCCGTCGCATCGATCACGATGATGCAGACATCCGCCCGCTCCACCGCTGTCACCGCACGGATGATGCTGTAGCGCTCGATCTCTTCCTTAATCTTATTCTTCCGTCTAAGACCTGCGGTATCAATAAAGACATATTCTTTTCCGTCGTAGGTAATGTCGGTATCAATCGCATCGCGTGTTGTTCCCGCAATGTCGGAGACAATCACACGGTCCTCCTGTGCCAGCTTGTTAATGAGGGAGGACTTGCCGACATTCGGCTTACCGATGATCGCAACCTTCGGGCGCTCGTCCTCCTCCTCGTCCTTCGCATAGTCCGGGAAGTGCTTGACCACTTCATCCAGCATATCTCCAAGTCCCAGCATGGATGCCGCCGAGATCGGAAACGGATCGCCGATGCCGAGATTGTAGAACTCATACACATCCGGCATGAACTTCTCAAAGCTGTCCACTTTGTTGACCACAAGCACGACCGGCTTGCCGGAGCGTCTGAGCATATCTGCCACCTTGGAATCCGAATCCTGCAGTCCCTGTCTGACATCCGTGAGGAAAATAATCACGTCCGCCGTCGCAATGGCAATCTCCGCCTGCTCTCTCATCTGCGAGAGAATGACATCTCTGCTGTCCGGCTCAATACCGCCGGTATCGATCATCGTAAAATGATAATCCAGCCAGTTGACGTCCGCATAGATACGGTCTCTTGTCACTCCCGGCGTATCCTTTACAATTGAAATTCGCTCTCCTGCAAGTGCGTTGAACAGTGTGGATTTTCCAACATTCGGACGCCCTACAACCGCTACTACGGGTTTACTCATCTATCTGACCTTTCCTTTCTATAAAAAACAATATCGTCCATCTTCTTACTGACAGGCAGACTTCACCTGTCCCTATCATAATCCTGACCGCTTGATTTTACAATATCTGTCCCGACTTGTAAAGCAGTTTAACAAAGGCAGGCAAGAGGAACTGCCGCAATAAGCATAGACCTCTTTGTGGGATACGTAATATTATTAGAAAACCAGCCCTTGGGATTTCAGATGAAAATGCAAATGGAAATTCGGTTCAACAAATGTGGCATTTCTAACCAACCGAATGTTTGCATCTTCGATGATCCGTGTCTTTCCAAGTTTGGAGCACTCCGCG
>ERZ827101.127-NODE-127-length-122903-cov-11.103274_pt1 | contig 122903 bp, 105 predicted proteins | sample MGYA00519869_ERZ827101 | MGnify/ENA primary metagenome ERZ827101 (study PRJEB31778, sample SAMEA3449256) | human gut metagenome | biome: human gut; feature: human-associated habitat; material: faeces | place: United Kingdom | collected 2010/2012 ...
CTCGGGTTTTCTGTGAACTTTGTTCACAAAAAACACCTCGCGGAACATTACCAGTGAACAGTAACTATTACTGTTCACTGGTAACATTCCGTGAGAAGTAAACTTGACTTTTTCTTAGATTAATATTTTTTTACAAGGTTCAAAACAGAAAAACCAGATATACACAATATCTTATTTTTATAAAACGGAGGATTTTTCTTATGGAAAGACACAGCTTTGCTATGGAAATCAAAAAAGGAAAAAAGAATGACTACCGCCAGATATTAGGAGAGATCTGGCCAGATCTGACTGCATTTCTGGATCAGGAAAAGGTACATAATTTCAGCATCTGGAACTGTGATTCCCTGATTTTCGGATATTACGAAACAGACAAAAATAACGAATTTTCAGAAGAGAAAAAAGCCAGCATCCAGGCTCTCACCTCCAGAATTGATCACACCTTCACCTGGATCTCCACCCCTGGCGAAAACATGCGTCTGATGTACCACAATTTCGGTGTTGTCCGCGAAAACAAAGAACTGATCCGCCACAGAATGTTCATAACCAGACTGAAACCTGATTGCGAGGAAGAATATAAGGCAAGACATGACGGACTAATTGCCGCAAGAGAGGGCAGGATTGACCCGGGTCCTGACAGCAACTTCAGCATCTGGAGCGCAGGCGGATATATTTTCGGCTATGACGAGATCGATACCACTATGGAGACTGAGGAAACACCGGAAGCCCATGAAGCTACCGTTGCCTGGGAAACCCGCCAGCTTGGCATCATGGACTGGATCACCAATGACTGTGACTGGCTCACAGGAACAGTCCACTCTGCAAGTGTAAGACTGGCATGGCATATGGGGAAATAGAATCATAATGCTCCAAAACCCTCAATGATTTTCAAAGATCATTGAGGGTTTTTCTTGTACAGATCATATTTCAATTCTTTTCTGAGAATCTCCAATTCTTCGTCATTCCTTATGGTCCGCATTTCCAGATAGACCCAGTCGTCTACAATATGACCAATAACCGGAGTATCCATTTTCCGTAAGCAGTCACTGATTTCCTGTGCGGAAAGTCCTTTTCCATTCAGGCTTCTTATCTGCAATGCAGCTCCAGGCAGTGTTTTTCCAGGTGTAGTACCACCGCCAACAGGATTTCGTGTAGAGGTTACTGCAAGTTCATATGCAGAATCTTCGAACAACAATTCACCCATAAGCCATAATGCATTCCGCTTAAGTTTTTCTGCACTTCGACTCATCATATCATAAACCGGAATCTCTTTCTCCAGCTGACCTTCATCCAGATAAATACTTACCGTCTTATCCAGCGCCGCAGCTGTAAACTTATCGATCCGCAGCGCCCGCATGAGAGGATGCCGGGAAATCTTTTCGATCAAATCTTTACGTCCTGCCAATATTCCCGCCTGTGGCCCGCCCAGAAGTTTATCGCCACTGAAAGATACAATATCTGCGCCTTTCTTCAAAAGCTCCTGTACGGTCTTTTCAGGCTCGATTCCATAAAAGGCAATATCCACAAGGCTTCCGCTTCCAAGATCCACCAGAAGGGGAATTCCGCGGTTATGTGCTGTTTCTGCAAGTTCCGCAAGCTCTGCTTCATGGGTAAAACCGGTAATCTGATAGTTGCTGGTGTGCACTTTCAGAAAGGCAGCTGTATTCTCTGTCACTGCATTTTCGTAATCCTCCAGATAAGTCCGGTTGGTAGTCCCCACTTCCACAAGCGTCGTTCCACTCTGGCTGCATACATCCGGAATCCGGAACTTCCCGCCAATCTCCACAAGCTCTCCTCTGGAAACTACGGTTTCCCCTCCGGAGGCCAGCGCTGTCAGCATGAGCAGCACTGCTGCCGCGTTGTTATTCACTGCAATGGCAGCCTCAGCCCCTGTCAGCTTGCAGAGATTTTCAGCAAAATGTTCATATCTGCTTCCCCTTTTTCCATCTTCCAGATTCAATTCCAGATTGGTATATCCGGTCATCAAAGGTACAAGCTCCGACACAAGTCTGTCCCCCAGAGGCGCTCTTCCCAGATTTGTGTGGAGAATCACACCGGTAGCATTGATCACCCGCTGCATCTGCCTCTGGCTCCTGTGCGCAAGCAGACTCTTCATTTCCCGCAAAATGTACTCTGTATAATCTAATGTTATCCCAGACAAAGCTTTCCTATCAGACAACTTCACCAGTAAACCATTCTTCTGACCTGATAGTCCGGATGTATTCAGAAACACCGCTAGATTTTCTTCCGTAAAAATCTGCTGACGCATAGCATCCCGCAGCTGCTCTTCCACCTTTCTGGCAGCTTCCAGTACTGCACGATACCCATATTGTTCTGTCATTTCTTTCGTCAGTTCCATTCCCATGATCCTGTCAATTTTGGGCAGTCTGCGAAACAATTCATTTCTCTTGCTCAGAAAGCTTTTCTCTTCTTTATGGGCTTTCGAAGCATGCAGCTTCCTGTCACCTTTATCCATTATTTTTCTGTGCCTCAATCTGCTCCGCCAGATCATTCAGATACACCCAGCGATCCATTTTCTCTTCCAGCTGCTTCTCCGCCGCCTCTTTATCTGCCATAATCTCACGAAGCTTCACGGAATTGGTGGCATTTGCCATCATATCATTCTCCAGCTTGGCAATTTTCTCTTCAAGTCTGGCTATATCCTCATCAATAACAGCATATTCCCGTTCTTCTTTATAAGTAAATTTCAGTTTTTCAGACTTCTGTCCCTGCTTCCAGTCTTTTCTGGTAGGTTTTTTCCCTTCATCCTCTGTACTGTTATTTCCGGAAGCTGCTTTATCCGACAAACTGCTGCCGGTCCCGGCACCAATTTCACTGCTTCCAGTCCCATATTTCCGCGCTTTCGCCTCCGCATAATCTGTATAACCACCCTCATACTGGGTCAGTTTTCCATTCCCTTCAAAGGCAAAAATGCGGTCCACCACGTCATCCAGGAAATAACGGTCGTGGGATACCGTGATCACAATTCCCGAAAATGTAGAAAGATAATCTTCGAGAATTGTCAGTGTCGGAATGTCCAGATCATTACTTGGCTCATCCAGAAGAAGTACATTGGGCGCCTCCATCAGTACCTTCAGGAGATACAGACGTCTCTTCTCTCCTCCTGACAGCTTGGCTACCGGTGTATACTGCATTGCAGAATCAAAAAGAAAACGCTCCAGCATCATAGATGCACTGATCTTTCCATCACGGGTAGGAATAAACTCTGCCACATCACGGATATAATCAATCACACGCTGGTTTCCATCCATGTCCGGAACCTCCTGGGCGAAGTAACCGATCTTGATCGTCTCCCCGATCTCCACAGTACCGGAATCCGGTTCCACCATTCCGTCAATAATACGGATCAAGGTGGATTTTCCGCATCCATTTGGCCCGATAATTCCAAGTCTCTGGTTTCTCAGCACAATATAGTCAAAATCCTCCAAGATCACCTTATCGCCATAGCTTTTGGAAATGTGATGAAGCTCTACTGTCTTTTTCCCCATTCTGGTCTCTACAGAGTCCATCTGCACATCCGTCTCCTGAACAGGCGCCTTGCCATTTTTTAACGCTTCCAGACGCTCCAGACGGGCGCGCTGCTTGGTGCTTCTTGCACGGCAGCCACGCTTCGCCCATTCCAGCTCCATACGGAGAATGCTCTGTCTCTTTCTCTCAGAAGCCAGCTCCATCTCTTCTCTTTGTGCTTTTAATTCCAGAAATCCTGAATAATTGGCATCATAGGAATATACTTTTCCATGACTGATTTCCAGAATTTTATTGGTAACTTTGTCAAGGAAATAACGGTCATGCGTAACCATGATCACAACGCCTTTAAACCGGTTCAGATAATCCTCCAGCCAGGTTACCATCTCGTTATCCAGATGGTTGGTAGGCTCATCCAGAATCAGCACATCAGAAGGGTTTACCAGAGTTCTGGCCAGAGCTACACGCTTCTTCTGGCCACCAGAAAGCTGCTCCACAGGGACATCATGTTCTGTAATCCCCAGCTTATTCAAAATATTTCTGGCCTCGCTTTCTGTGCTCCAGTCCTTCTGCCATTTCCCATCAGCCACATAGTCCTGTACAATGGCACCTTTTGGAAAATCCGGCATCTGAGGCAGATAGGTGATACGAAGGCCATTCTGGGAAATCACCTGTCCCTCATCTGTCTCCTCTTCCCCTGCAATGATTTTCAGCAGAGTGCTTTTTCCTGTTCCATTGATTCCAATGATTCCGATTTTATCCCCATCATGAATTCCATAGGAAATATCATCAAAAATCTTTTTATCTCCAAAAATCTTGCTTACATGTTCAATGTTCAGTACATTCATAAAAACCATAACTCCTTTTTCACCATCCACTGGCATTTATTTCAGTATTTTCCGCCTCTGTCAGTTTCTTTTTTTCTCAAAACCATGGATCCAGTCTGATTTCAGATAAAAAATCAAAAACAGAATGGAGCTTAATGACCAGGTCAGCGGATACGCCCAGAATACAGTCTGGATCACCGGATGCAGCTTCACAGCGATGGTTATATAAGTCACACGGATCACGCACCAGCAGCCCAGCATAACAAACATGGGCACCGTAGCTCTTCCCGCTCCGCGCATAAGTCCTGCAATGCAATGGGAAAAGGCAAGCAGAAAATAGAACAGAGTAATGATATGTGCCTCTTTCACTCCGAAAGCAATCACTTTCGGATCATTGTTAAAAGCGGCAATAAATACCGGGCTTGCAAAATACACAATAATTCCCACTATCTCTGCCATCGAAATACTGCAGAGGATACCAATACGTGCTCCTTTTTTTGCCCTGTCATATTTCTTTGCGCCCAGATTCTGACTGATAAATGTGGTCAACCCCATAGAAAAACAGGTAATAGGCAGAAAACCAAATCCCTCAACCTTGGAATATGCCCCGCATCCAGCAACAGCCAGCTTGCCGAAGCTGTTGATATTAGACTGCACTACCACGTTTGCAATGGCGATCACGGAGTTCTGGATGCCGGCAGGAAGACCGTTGGATACGATCTGTTTCAGCATATAGGAGTCCAGGCGAACATCCCTAAGGGAAACCGTATACTCCTCCGGGCTTTTTTTCATCAGACGGTACAGGCACAAAAATGCACTCATAAACTGGGAAATGATGGTGGCAAGAGCTGCGCCCTCCACACCCATTCCAAGTCCGCCTACAAAAACCATATCCAGAGCCACATTCAAAAGCGATGAAAAAATCAGGTAATACAATGGATGACGGCTGTCTCCCACTGCCTGCATAATGCCTACAAAATTGTTATAAAGAACCAGACCCAGGGATCCCATGGCATATACCTGGAAATACAGGGTGGATTTCGGCAAAATATCTGCCGGTGTTTTCATAAGGATCAGAATCTTCGGTGCAAGCACAACACCGCCAGCTGTAAGAAGTATACCGCACAGAATACCAAAAGCCACCGTGGTATGAATCGCCCTGTGAAGCTCCTTCTTCTGCCTTGCGCCAAAATATCTCGCTATGATAACGCCTGCTCCCATAGCAAGGCCCTGAAAAAATCCTACCAGCAGAAATGTAAGACTGCCGGATGAGCTTACCGCAGCCAGTGCATCACTTCCCAGAAAGTTTCCCACGATCAGAGAATCTGCTGTATTGTACAGCTGCTGGAACAGGTTTCCCAGAAAAAGCGGGAACGCAAATCCCATCAGTTTCTTCCAGATAGACCCTTCTGTCAGCAGATTTTTGTTTTGTGAATTATTCATCTTTTTCCCCTCCATCAATCCTTTTTATCGTAACATACCACACCTGCTTTTTCAATCGTAAGTTGCGATGTGCTGTTCACTCTACGCCCTGCAATCGTGTTTCTGTTCACTTCGTTCACAGCAACACGCTTCGCGTTACACAAAACTCATGCATCCGCAAGATTTCACGCTCAAATTCTCGTTTTTTCTGTGAACTTTGTTCGCAAAAACACCTCGCGGAACATTACCAGTGAACAGTAATGTTGCGGAACAGGTTTTCACAAATCCAATTGCAAACATCCATATTTCGTGTATAATAAGACATATCATTATAATTATTTTTTCATACTTTTCGTAAATTTAAGGAGGACATATATTTGAAAAATCTGGAAACCATTTGGAGCAAAGCGGCTGCCCTGGGACAGACTCTGAAAGAATATCCTCGTCCGGATATGGTACGCCGTCACTGGATCAATCTGAACGGCATGTGGGACTATCTGATTACTGACAGCCGCATTCTTCCATGGCAATTTTACGAAAGCGAATATTTCCCCTTTGACGGACAGATTTTAGTGCCCTTTTCACCGGAAGCACCTCTTTCCCAGGTAAAGCGCCAGCTTTTGCCTGATGAAACCTTATGGTATTCCCGTACCATCCAGTTGCCAGAGAACTGCCTGGATACAGAAAGTCAGCGGCTTCTTCTGCATTTTGGAGCTGTAGATCAGATCTGCAGTGTGTACATTAACAGAAAGTTCGTCACCTATCACAAGGGAGGCTACCTTCCATTTACCACAGATATTACAGACTTTATCACAGAAGATCTCACAGTCTCTATCCTAATAAGTGTCCATGACTTCAGTGACACCTCCTATCATGCCAGAGGCAAACAGCAGCTGAAACGCGGCGGTATGTTCTATACTGCCCAGAGCGGGATATGGCAAACTGTATGGATGGAGATCGTACCGAACGAATACATAAGAGATGTGCGTGTTACCCCTGATTGGGACAATGGTCTGGTCCGGATGCGAATCCGCGTATCCTCCGCATCCTCGACCGAAAATGCATCTCCCGCCCATATAAGTCCCACGGCAGCGGATCAGACAGATTCTCAGGGAACTGTTTTGGCTTTTTCACCTGACAGGCAGAATTCATCCAATGTGATCTGTAAGGTCTATCCACCTGTTTTTCTCGAAGCAGACGGACTTAACGATACATTATGCCAGGATGAAATAACTACCGCCGCAATCCGTCCCGGAAAAGGAGCCACCCTCTCCATCCCGGAAAATATGCAGAAGTCCTGGACTCCCAAAGAGCCATGGCTTTACCCCTATTCCCTGGAATATGGCAAAGACCGGATTCTTGGATATTTCGCACTCCGCAAATGTGACGTACAGATAGCTGACGATGGCTATCCACGCTTTTTCCTGAACAATCAGCCATATTTTCAGAGCGGCGTGCTGGATCAGGGCTACTGGCCCGACGGGCTTTATACAGCACCTTCAGATGAAGCTCTCATCTACGATATTCGTGCAATGAAAGATCTTGGTTTTAATATGCTCCGCAAGCATGGCAAGATTGAAGCAGACCGCTGGTATTTCCACTGTGACCGCATGGGAATGCTGGTATGGCAGGATATGCCTAACGGCGGTTCTTCCTACCATCACTGGTTTGTCACCTATCTGGCCACATTATTAAACTGGATGCGCATTCCAGTAAAAGACCTCCACGCCCGCCTGCTCTCCCGCACAGATGTATTCGGCCGTCAGGAATACATTGACAATATCCGGGATATGGTCAGGACACTGTATAATCATCCTTCCATCGTCACATGGGTACCTTTCAACGAAGGATGGGGACAGTTTTCAACCAAAAAAATCACAGATTTTATTCACCGGCTTGATCCTTCCCGCCTGGTAGATTCTGCCAGTGGATGGTTTGATCAGGGCTGTGGTGATATTAACAGTCTCCATTATTATTTTCTTGGACTTCCAGTACCAGAATCAGACCGCGTACTTGCTTTATCTGAATTTGGAGGTTACTCTCTTCGCCTGCAAGAGCACAGTGCCTGTAAAAATATTTACGGATATAAGAAATTTACCACCAGCGAGGCGCTTACCGACGGCTTCTCCAGGTTGATGGAAAACACTATCGTACCATCTGTAAAAAAAGGATACTCTGCAACTGTTTTCACGCAGCTTTCTGATATTGAAGAAGAAACCAACGGACTGATCACTTACGATCGTAAAAAGATTAAAATGAATCCGTTGATTGTACAGAAATGGAATACGAAGCTGAAGAAATCTTTACACAACTAACTGTTAAACGCATATTTATCTGATGAAACAAAAAAACAGAAGCCATGCAGTCTTTTTCCATATACTGCATAGCTTCTGTTTTGTTTTCTTAAGCGCCAGCTTCAGAATTTATTTCCAGCTGACATTTACGTTTCGCATTTAAATTAGTTATTACTGCTGATTCCATTTACAGCAATTAGTTTGCTGCTTCCTCGTCAGCTGCCGCATCGGTCTCAGCCTCTGCATCTTCCACATTGTCTTCTGTCTTGATCAGAGAAACGAAAAGTGTCTCAGCGATAGGCTGAACATCATCAGATTTCGGTCCGATCTGAACATTGTACATCATTCCCTCAGCATCCTCCAGGAAAGCGATTCCGTATGTACTTTCAGTCTCGAAGGAAACTGCATAGAGTCCGTTAATGCAAACCTTCTCAACATCTTCATACTCTGTAGCCAGCTCATCAGCCATGGAATACAGATCATACTCTGTTCCAACATCTGTAGCGGTCACTACCATGTTCACGCCTTCTTCAGAATCCGGATCCTGTGCCTGGAACATAACACCGTCTGCAGCATCTTCATCTGAAATTTCCAGAACATCCCAGTTGCTTGGTACATAGAGATCGAAGCCTGGCTCAAAAGATAACCATGTTCCTTCATATGCAGCTTCATCAAGCATGTCCATTGTTAATTCTGTAATCTCATCATCTGCAGCCTCAGTATCTTCTGCTGCATCTGCCTCTGCCCACACAGGAGCAGAAAATCCGGTTACCATTGCTGCGGCACATAACATAGCCATAACTTTTTTCCAGTTTTTCGTTTTTCTACCTCACTTTTATCATATTTTGTGATATTATATAGAGGACCTTAAAAGCTTACAATACTTTCTAACGCCTCATCACCTTGAGATTACTATATCCGATTTATTTAAAAAAAACAATATACATGGGATGAAATGACACTTTCAGTGATATTTTGATTTACTGCAGGTTTTCATTCTTTTGGAGGATTTCAGCATTGAACATTGCAATAATTGATGATGTGCAGCAGGATCTTGATGCACTTGCAGAAGCTACCCGGGAACATTATGACCAAAGACAGATATCTATCCAATTACATACCTTCTCTTCACTTGAAGACTTCTGGAACAGCTATTCTCCCGGCAGTTATGACCTGATTTTTCTTGATATCTACATAAAGCAGGCCAATGGTATGGACTTGGCCGCCCAGCTTCGGGAAAAAGGCGACTCCTGCGCTCTTATTTTTGTTACCAGCAGCGATGCTTTTGCGGTTGCCAGTTACGACGTGCAGGCAGCTTATTATCTTCTGAAGCCTCTTGATACAAACAAGCTCACAAAGGTATTGGACTCCATTCAGATCAAGCGTGTACAGGATACACGATATATAGAGGTGATCTGCGATCGTACCCTTCTGCGTGTTCCTGTAAAAACCATTTTATATGCAGACACCTTTCACAATGCTGTCCAGCTTCACACAGACGCAGGAGTTCTGCGCACATACCTGACTTTCCAGAAATTCGAGGAACTGATTCACGATCTCCCCTGTTTTCTCTCCTGCTACCGCGGCTGTCTTGTGAATATGGACCGCATTCACAAAACCCTGGAGGAGGGCTTTCTTCTGGACAACCAGGAAACCGTCCAGATCCGTAAACGGGGAGCTAACGCAATCAAGAAGGAATATCTGAATTATCTTTTCTCGTAATACAAAAGTCTGCACAACTGGTTGCGCAGACTTTTTATGTGGAAGAAAGACCCGGCAAAATTTCTCAGCCTGTCAGCCGGCTTTGTCCGAAAGCCGTAAATCCATATCTTCCAGTGGAATAAACACATTCGCCCGGAATATACCGTTTCTGGCAGAAAAGTCGGCATATCCACCATATTTCTCTGCTGTTTTGGAAACAGAAGCAATTCCAATTCCCTGCCCGCTGTGACTTGTGGAATAAAAAGCTGCCCCATTTCTCTGCACTTCTCCTGCATAGGTGTTTTCAATATTGATCAGAAGTTTTCCCATTTTTACTTTGCAGATGCAATTTACATAAGCCTCATCCGCGTTCTCTTCTTTTTGCACTGCTCTCACCGCATTTTCCATCAGATTACCAAAAATCCTGCATATATCCAGATCAGAAATTTTCATTTTCTCTGGAACCTCTACTGAATATCTGTACTTTATACCTTTTTGCTCCAGCTGTGACGCATAGTAATGTAAGATTGCATCCACAGACATGTTCTTGCAATAGCATACTGGTGTCTGCATTTTTTCGGTGCTCTCCTGTGCAAACTGATGAAAATACGCTTTCAGTTCTTCATAATGTTCCTGTTCCAGCAGAATGGAAGCAGTACGGATATACTGTCTGAAGTCATGTCTTGTACGGCTTGCCTCTTCCAGTGCATCAGTTAACTTCTCATAATGCTCCTTTTGCATAAGCAGACGCAATTCCATCTGTCTGGACTGTTCTTCATAGATCAGCCGCATCCGATAGCCTTCTGTCAGTTCTCTCCAGAGAAACATTCCAAATATACCTGTCAAAATGATGCCGCCCCATTCCGGAAACCAGCCGCCAATAATCGGATCATACAAAGACCATATGCGGTCTGCTGCCAGAGATACTGCGTAAATTACGGTTCCTGCAAGAAGAGAAATGCCCTGCATCCCTTCCGTATAGAAAAACGCAGTTAAAACAAGGCATACAGCGGTAAACCATTTCAGCACCTCTGTTGCCGCTGAAATACCATAAGAAAGAGCTGCGGTCTCCATTCCCCCTGCAAAAATCCCTGCAAGTGTAACCCCAAGACCTGCCACAGCTGTAGCAAGAACCCCCCATACCATCCACTTATACTTTTGCCCGGTGATCTCATATTCCAGCAAAAGCATTGCCGGAAAAGCGAGAAAATAGAACAGCATTTCAACAGAGAACCAGGGCTGTACTCTTAGCGCCAGGTATGTATGCAAAAGGGGATAGCAGGTATACCCGAGCACACAAAGGCATACTCCTGCAAAAAGTACATTTGCCCTGCATCTGGTTTTAAAAAATGCCCATACGGAAAACGCCAGAACCAGAATGATCAAGGTAAATACAGAGGAATTGATAAACACCGAAATTCCCCTTATGGTGTTTATTTTTAAAGGATTTCCAAAAACAGGTACACTCTGGATTCCCGGCGAAGCAGAGCTTTTATCTGTCACTGCAATCAGAATTTCTAATGAAATATTGGCCTTGAAGGTAAACATTCTGTTCTGAGTCCGTTCCACATAATGTTCCGGGTCCGGATTTCCCATCTGTCCGACCAGAACACCATCCACATACAAACTATATGCTGAAAAAATTTCCGGCAGATACAAACCATATGTATGCTGCTCAGCGGGAAGCATGATTTTTAACCGATATGTACCACTTCCATACGGACTTCTCCCACTGTTTCCAAGTTCCATTCCACCATATTCCCCAATAGAAATATAACGAAAATAATATTTATCCAGATCATCCTCCGGCGTAAGAAGTGCATCCGGATAATATTCCCATTCTCTGGACAAATAATAGACAGGAAAGCTCTCATAGGAGCCATCTGCATACAAAAGTCCGTGTATGGCTTTTTCCTCTCTTGTCATATATTTGTTATTTGAACAATACAACACGTAAAAAAACATAAAGGATAGAATCATGGTTATGATTACAGTTCCCCACAGCAGCTTCCTTCCTTTTTTATTTGCTTTGTTCTCCTTCACCCCGTTCCCCCTTTCGGAGCTTTTTGCCGCGTCTCATTGGTATATTCCATAACAATATTAACAAAATTACAATTATTATAACAATTGAAGCCGTTTTTTTATGTTGACTGTTAAGATTCTCATCTGAATTCGCTTTCTGGTTTTTGACATCTTCCGAAAGAAGTTCCTCAACCTGTTCTGACAGCTTTTCTTCCCCTGAGTCCGCCGCATTTTCCAGACTGTCTCCTTCCGGATCATCCTCTTCTGTGTTTCCACCATTCTCTGTCTGATTTTGTGGTTGCTCTTCCACTGTATAATCTCCGGTTTTATCAATGGGAATCACCTCAGCGTTCTGTGCATCATTTACCGAACCTGTATAGGAGTTACCTTCTTCGTCTGTCAGCATAGTCTGAGAGTCACGGTTCGCATACGGAATCTCCACGGTAGCTCCTGGAATATCTGTAACAGCTTCTCCGTTTTTGGAAATTTTTACAGAAACATCACTTCCCACCCAGGAAATGTCTGTCTCAATCTGATCCTCCGCTTTTATATTCCAGTCTTTTACCACTTCCACAGGAACCCTTACCAGCACTCCGTCTCCTTCAAAAGGAATCAGCTTTACACCATTCTTCATAAGATCCAGCAGCCTGTTTCCTACAAGGATGGCGGAAGTATCCGTTACCCGCTCCGTTTCATTGTCAATATCCGGAAGCTCTTTGCCATCCCTGTCTGCATAGTTGCGCTTGTACCAGTGCTCATTAGAAATCAGCTCCCCACCATACACAAAAGTATATACCCCGGTACTTCCACCTGGATAGGTTACGTAAATTCCATATTCCCAGCCAGCTTTAAGAACACTTTTTTTCAGATACAGACCCTTTCTGTCAAAATAGAAATTACTTTTGCTTATTTCTTTATCTCCCTTATTTTCCTGCAGATATACCTGCAGATTGTCCAGCTGTTCATCTGTAAAACGGTCTAATATCATAGGAAAAAACAGAGTATCCACGCCAACCACACAGCACGTCTGTACTTCCGGCTGATCCGGGCGCTGAACGGTAATATAAGCAGACGCCCCCGGAACAGTAAGCTCCTGATCCACCGTGCAGCCTTCTGGAGCTGCAAAAGTTCCCGTCACTTTATAAACGCCAGGAGCATTCACATCAACCTGACTGAAATCCCATACCGAAGGCATGATAACAGCCGGATGGGCCGCAGTATCCTCATATTCTTCACAGGTGCTCCCAAAAATATAAAAAGTCTCCTCCAGCTCGGTCCGTACTTCTGCCAGACTCTGCCCCGCCCGCACCGCATATACCATACAGCGCTGCAGGCTCTTTTCGTCAATCTCCTCGCAGGAACGGATAACAGTATCTTTTGATACTGTCCCGCCAATTGTTCCAGGCTGATAACTGAGAATCTCCAATCTTCCATCTGACTGATAGCGGTATTTAAGATTTCTGGTTTTCCCTTCATTATAAACAACTGTCAGTGTATATATATTTTCAGCTATCATACTCTGGCAGGAAAGATACATCCCATCGGTATCCGCAAATCCATATCCTTCCTCGCTTACATTTACCCAGTCCTCTCCTTCTTTTTGAAGCCATATTGCCATCTTATCCGGATTCTGCTCTGTGATCCATGGAAAATAGTAAATACCTGCTGAAATCATTCGGGAATACACCTGAATCTCCGGCTGTCCCGGATTCTGTACAGAAATCCATGCTGTCCATTCCGGAAGACCGACATTGCTTGTATATCCTTCCGGAAGTCTCACTGTCCCTGTAATCTTATAGGCTCCCACAGTCTGAATATCAATTCCGGAATAGTCCCAGATTGCATCCAGATAAAGCTCTTCCCCATCTTCTGTATATGCAATGCAGCTCATGCCGTCATAAATTTCCTGCAGTTTCTGCAGGCTTCCGCCTTTCAAAACTACTCCGGCAGGTATGTAGAAAATTCTGGAAAAATCCCTTATTACATTCTCCGCTGCCCTTACTTCCTGCACGCTTTTCCAGGCAAATATGCAAAGCAAAAAGAAAAAAACACTTATCAGACCTTTTAACCTTTTTTTCATTGATTTTCTCCCTTGTCCCAAGCATATAAGATTTCATCATATAATACAAGAAACCTGTGGCGAACCGCAGGTTTCCGTGAAAAATGGGTGTTACTGTTTACTTTATCACAACAACAAGAGCGTGTTTGAAACAGGCTCTAACTTTGCATTGTACCGTAATATGTTTTACATGAATGTCTTACTATCAGAAACAAAACTCCCTGAAAAAATCACATTCTGCATCATTGCACTGGGCAGCATCAATTGTTTTTACATCGCAGTGGAACACGTGACCAAGTTTATTAATCTTATCTCCAAACACACGATATACAAAGGGCACATTGTTCTCCATCAGTTTCTGGACTAATGCAGGTGCCTGTGCTTTCTGATGATCTGCCACGGAAGTCATGCAAAATACAGGAGGATAAACATCTGTAATGCCGTTCAGCACATCAATGCTCTCCAGTTCTTCCTCTGTACCGCCTTCCGGAAGAAGTTCCTTCATGATCAGTGTCGTCATATTGTCTGACCCTTCCCTTTGGATCCTGTACACACCGCAATTTAAAGCAATTGCAGTAAGGGCAAACCCCTCTGGTACAGCAAAATCATATTTGGCAGCATATGCCGGATTCGTGCAGATTGCTGCATAAAGTCCCAGAAGATGAGCTCCTGCAGAATCTCCTACTGCAAAAATACGTTCTGTATCAAAATGGAATCTTCCTGCACGCTTCATCACCCACTTGCATACCAGATTCACATCCTCTAACTGTGCTGGAAATTTGCTCTCAGGAGCCAGACGATATGTAAAGTTTACAACTGCAAATCCTCGCTGCGCAAGACTCATACAATAGTACTGGTATCTTTCTTTATCTCCATACATCCAGGCTCCTCCATGAACGCTGATAATGACCGGAAGGTCTTCTCCCTGTGCCTGCTTCGGTCTGTATACATCCAGCCTCTGCATCTCCCTGTCATCATGTCCATATACAATATTATCCCAACGTTCGATATCTTCCGGGGTATTCATAAGAGCATCGCGCTCATCATCTGCCTTTTTAAATTCTGATCTGATCTTATCACTTAATTCAGACATTGTAGTTCCTCCAGGTAATGTATTTTCTGTGAATATTATAAATGAATTATATAGAAAAAACAACAGGAAAGAATCCTGCTTGCTGCATAAAAAAAGAACACCCAATCAACTCAGGTGTTCTTTAAAGATTCGCTATTAGTCTTCAACTTTAACGATCTCTTTTTTGTTATAGCTTCCGCAAGCCTTGCAAACTCTGTGTGGCATCATAAGTGCGCCGCATTTGCTGCATTTTACAAGGTTCGGAGCGCTCATTTTCCAGTTTGCTCTTCTCTTATCGCGTCTTGCTTTGGAAGATTTATTCTTTGGGCAGATGGACATTTCGGTTACACCTCCTTAAATTTACTGAATATATCACTGATAGCTGCCATACGGGGATCCTTAGGCTCCTCGGCACATCCGCAGGGACCATCATTCAGGTTCTTCCCGCATCTGCTGCAAATCCCTTTGCAGTCTTCTTTACATAAGACTTTCAAAGGCCAGCTCATCAGTACCTCAAGATAGACCAAACGGTCCACATCCAGGTCATAGCCGGTGAGATAGCTGCTCTCATCCAGATCATTCACACGTTCTTCATCCGTAAGCTTCATGTCAAGTTTCCTCTTGAATTCAAAAGGAATCCTGGTCCTAACCTCTTCCAGACATCTGTCACATGGAATTCCAACAGTCACAAGACCGCTTCCCTCCAGTTCCAGAACTCTGTCGCCGGTATTCGTAATCGTAAGCTCTACAGGTTCCTTAGCCAGTACTGGAAAGGTTCCCTGCTGGAAGGTGATGGTATCCATCTCAAAAGCAACACTGTAGTGCTGGCTCTTACCCTCGCTGGATGAAATGTCTGATAAATGTATCTGCATAATCGTCTCCCTATTCACACTTAATCAATTATACATACCCTGTCATTATTTGTCAACTTGAATTTTCCCTTATATACAATAATTTTTCAAAAAAATAACAAAAGCTGACGAAATTTCAGGTGGAATATTAAATCAATTTCCTGTTGCATATAAAATCCTGCCAGAGTGTATGATTCTCTGACAGGATTTATGCATTTTTATAAAGTAATACAGTATTACCGCAAAGCAGCCTGCCTCTCAGCAACTGACTTTGCCATGTACTGCTGATCACACTGCAGCTAATTATTTTACAAGTGCTACCGTATCACGGCAGATTGCAAGCTCCTCGTTAGTCGGGATAACTGCAACCTTTACCTTGGAGTCAGCACCGGAAATAACAACTTCCTCTCCCATAGCCTCATTAGCCTTAGCATCAATTGTAACACCAAGGAATCCAAGATAAGAGCAGACTTTCTCACGAATCATGCCAACATTCTCGCCGATACCAGCTGTAAACACGATTGCATCAACACCGTTCATAGCAGCTACATATCCACCTACATATTTCGCAATGCCATAGCAGAGAACTTCGATTGCATTCTTAGCATCCTCGTTGCCCTCAGCGGCTGCGGCTCTAAGATCACGCATATCACTGGAAACACCGGACATACCCTGAAGACCAGATTTCTTATTGAGAACATTCATAACACCTGCAAGATCCAGATTCTCTTTCTTTGCAATGTACTCAACGATAGCCGGATCAATGCTTCCGGAACGTGTACCCATTACAACGCCTTCAAGAGGAGTAAGACCCATTGTGGTATCTACACATTTGCCATTCTGAACAGCGCTGATGGAAGAACCATTTCCAAGGTGGCAAACGATAACTTTAGAGTTGTCTTTGTCAAGGCCAAGGAACTCAACAGCACGTTTGGATACGAAGCTGTGGGAGGTTCCGTGGAAACCGTATCTTCTTACCTTGTAGTTCTTATAGTATTCAATTGGAAGTCCGTACAGATAAGCTTTTGCAGGCATTGTCTGATGGAAAGCAGTATCAAATACACCTACCTGAGGTACATTTGGCATAAGCTCGGAGCATACACGGATACCGATCAGGTTAGCCGGATTGTGAAGTGGTGCAAGGTCATTGCACTCTTCTACTGCTTTGATCATCTCATCTGTAATGATTGCAGAAGAAGCAAATTTCTCGCCGCCATGTACGATACGATGACCAATTGCATTAACCTCTGCAAGACTCTTGATCGCACCTGTTTTCTCATTGGTAAGAGCTTCCAGAACCATCTGGATTGCTTCTTTATGAGTCGGCATGGAAGCTTCTGTGATCTCTTTGTCATTTCCGGCTTTCTGGTATACCAGTCTTCCGTCAATTCCGATTCTCTCGCAAAGTCCCTTCGCAAGAACTGCCTCTGTGTCAGAATCGATCAGCTGGTATTTTAAAGAAGAACTACCGCAGTTAATTACCAATACATTCATTTTTTTACTCTCCTGTTTACATGATTATGTATTACCCGATGCCGGACATTTTATTCTTGGCATCTCTTCAAGGGCATGTGCCCTTAATCACAATACGATTCAGCCTTTGGAAACTAATCTGAAATTAGTCCTGAGCCTGGCACTGTACGGATGTGATAGCTACAACACCAACGATATCGTCAGCGGAGCATCCACGGGACAGGTCATTTACAGGTTTTGCGATACCCTGAGTGATAGGTCCGTAAGCTTCTGCTTTTGCAAGACGCTGAGCCAGCTTGTATCCGATATTTCCTGCATCAAGGTCTGGGAAGATCAGGACGTTAGCCTTACCTGCAACCGGGCTTCCCGGAGCTTTAGAAGCACCTACGCTTGGAACGATAGCCGCATCCAGCTGGAACTCTCCGTCAAGTGCAAGGTCCGGATTCTGCTCTTTCGCAATCCTGGTAGCCTCAACAACTTTATCAACATCTGCATGTTTCGCACTTCCCTTTGTAGAATGGGAAAGCATAGCTACTACAGGCTCTTCCTGTACAAGAAGCTTGAAAGATTCAGCAGAAGAAGCTGCGATTGCTGCAAGCTCTTCTGGATTCGGGTTCTGGTTCAGACCGGAATCACCAAATACAAAAGCTCCGTTAGCGCCATACTCGCAATCTGGAACAATGATCAGGAAGAATGCGGAAACAAGTTTGGTACCTGGTTTTGTCTTCAGGATCTGAAGGCATGGTCTTAAAGTATCAGCTGTGGAGTGGCAGGCTCCGGAAACCATTCCGTCTGCGTCGCCCATCTTAACCATCATAACACCATAATACAGATACTGGTTCAGAAGAATCTCCTTAGCCTGCTCTGGTGTCATACCTTTCTTCTGTCTTAACTCTACTAATTTGTCAATATATCCCTGAGTTTTCTCAGATGTTGCAGGATCTACGATCTGTGCACCGGAAATGTCGAAGCCGCCTTCAGCTGCGCTCTTCTTAACTGCCTCCTCATTACCTACAAGTACAAGCTTAGCAATTCCTTCTTTTAAAATCTTGTCTGCTGCTTCAAGAGTTCTCATGTCCTCTGTCTCTGGCAGTACGATTGTCTTAATGCTGGATTTTGCTCTTTCTTTGATTACATCAATAAATCCCATGATTAAATGGCTCCTTTCATTTGTTACAGTAATCCTCTGGGAACTGGCATAAGTATCCATTCCCCATTCAGTAACTTAACTTCATTATACGCCACCCCGCCTTGTATTTCAAGCTTTTCAATGTTAGAATATGGAAGAACAACGTATTTTTTGAGGTGCAATTTTATGAAAACAGCCGGAATTATTGCAGAATATAATCCATTCCATACAGGACATGAATATCAGATAAACTATATAAAAGAAAAACTAAGGACAGACTATGTAGTTATCGCCATGAGTGGTGATTTCGTACAAAGAGGGACCCCTGCTCTTTTTTCCAAATATGTACGTGCAGAAATGGCTCTTCAAAGCGGCGCAGACCTAGTTCTGGAGCTGCCGGTTTCCATTTCTTCTGCCAGTGCAGAGTTATTTGCCAGAGGAGGCGTACAGCTTCTGGATGGACTTGGGGTTACAGATATACTTTGTTTCGGAAGTGAATGCGGTGATACGGATGCGCTTATGGAGCTGGCCAAAATCCTGGCAGATGAGCCGGAAGATTTTCAGACCGCCCTTCGCCGGAATCTGAAAAACGGAATGACTTTTCCAAAGGCCAGAAGCATGGCTCTCTCTGCAGTTTTTCCCGAATCAGAAAAATACCAGCAATTGCTCTTTTCCCCCAATAATATTCTGGGAATTGAATACTGTAAAGCTATTCTACGGGAAAACAGCTCTATTTCACCGGTTTCCATTAAACGGGAAGGAAATGATTATCATGAAAATACTCTGTCTGAAAATCACTTTCCTTCTGCTTCTGCTATTCGAAATGCCATTTTGGATTTCAATGCTCCACCCATCGGGGACTGGTCCGATACCGAGCATTTCCACTGCTTTTTATCTGAATCATCAGAAACCGCAATACAGAATTTTGCGTTTCTTGCTGATATGGCAAAAAAATTTTTACCAGCAAATTCCCTGGAACTATTTTTACAGGCAATTTCCGGAAATCATTATCTTCTGGAAAACGATCTGGACACGCTTTACCGTTACTGTCTTCTTCAGGAAACAGAAGAAAGCCTGTGCACATACCTGGACATGTCCCACGCTCTTGCCAGAAGGATTCTCTCCTGCCGGGATCAGTATGAAACCTTTTCCCAGTTTGCCAACCTTCTGAAAACCAAGGAGATCACACGAACCAGGATCCAGAGAGCACTGCTTCACATGCTTCTTCATATTCAGAGTGTGCCAGCGCAGATTCCCTACGCCCGGGTTCTGGGATTTCGAAAAAACAGTTCTGCGCTTCTGGGCAAAATAAAAAAATGTGGCAGCATTCCTCTGCTTACCAGACTGCCGGATGCTGCCGCAGTGCTAAAAAACGCACCGCAAGCTATGGATTTACTAAATAAAACAACTTTCGCATCCAATCTTTACGAAAGCATTCTGGCACAAAAAAACAGTGTTTCTTATGTTCATGAGTACAGACAACAGATTATTATTGTATAATATTCTCAACTGCATAAAGAGCCCCGGCTACTGCAATTCCGTACAATAGCCAGGGCTCACTTTTGTCCATTTTGTCTTACTCATTAGAAAGAAGAATGCGGTCATTATCCAGCTTCTTTCCTGCTCCAACTTTAAACTTGTCAAGCAGCCCTTCCACAGTAAGACCTTTTTTCTCCTCTTCCTTGATATCCAGAACAATATCACCGGAATCCATCATCAGAATACGATTTCCAAGTTCCAGTGCAGACTGCATATTGTGGGTGATCATCAGACAGGTCAGATGATGTTCTTCCACGATCCTGCTGGTCAGGTTCAGCACCTTCTCGGCTGTTCCCGGATCAAGAGCTGCAGTATGCTCATCGAGAAGAAGCAGCTTCGGTGGATTCATAGTTGCCATCAAAAGAGTAAGTGCCTGTCTCTGACCTCCTGAAAGAAGTCCCACCGGATGGTTCATGCGGTCTTCAAGGCCAATATCCAGAAGTGCAAGCTGTTCACGAAAACGCTGTTTATCACTTTTGGAAATACGGGAAAGCCAGCCTCCCTGACCTGCAGCAAGCGCAAGGTTCTCCAGAATCGTCATTCCAGGAGCAGTTCCCCGCATCGGATCCTGATACAGTCTTCCAATATTTTTTGCTCTGGCATGCTGTGGCAGAAATGTAATATCCTCTCCATCCAGAACAACAGATCCGGAATCTGTGAGAAAATCTCCACAGATGGCATTAAACATAGTAGATTTACCAGCTCCGTTGGAACCGATAATTGTTGCAAAATCGCCTTTTTCAAGATGCAGAGACAGATCTCTGATTGCCACTTTTTCATTTACTGTTCCCGGATTAAAGGTTTTGGAAATATGTGAAAGCTTTAACATGGATCAGATTCCTCCCTTCTTGTGCGTCATTCTTCTTTTCAGCTGCGGCCACTGTCGTTTCAGATAAGGGCCGGAAATTGCCAGAATAACAATCACAGAAGATACCAGTTTCAGCATAAACGCTGGCATATTAAATCTTAAAGCCACCGTATAAACCAGTCGGAAAACAAAAGAACCCAATACCATTCCCACAGCTCTTACAAAAATTCCGCCTTTTCCAAGAATTGTTCCTCCGATCAGAAGGGATGCAAGCGCAATGGTAACCATTCCCTGACCGATGTTAATGTCCACAGATTTCTGGGACTGGGAAAGAAGGCATCCGGACAGTGCTGTAAAAGAGTTTGCAATACAAAGTCCGATAATCGTTGTAAATACCGGGTTGATAGACGACGACTTCACCATATCTGCATTATTTCCTGTAGCACGGATTGCAAGGCCAAGTCGTGTCTTTAAAAATACCACCAGAAAAGCAACCACTGCTGCTACTGCGATCAGCGCAACAATTATATCTGTTCTTCCCTTCAGAGGGGTATCTGCCAGAACATCCTTCATCATGGAAAACACCGTATCTGTACGGTTCATGTTGATCAGGGAAGAGCCTCCCATCACTGCTATGTTAATCGAATACAATCCTGTATTCACAATAATTCCCGCAAGCAGACTGTCTACTCCCATTTTTGTCTGCAAAAATCCGGTTACAAAACCAGAACAGATTCCGGCAAGCATTGCTGCTATTATTGATAAAAAAGGATGTCCGCTGACCGCCACGGCGGCTCCTACAGCGGCTCCTAATGTAAAGCAGCCGTCTGTAGAAAGGTCGCAGACATTCAGCATGGAATAACTTAAAAACAATGCAAGGACAGTCAGGGAACAGATCAGTCCAAGTTTCAGGGCAGTTTCTCCTAAGGAGAGTGCAGTAGCCAGTGTCACAATCATTTCCTCCGGTTAATCGTTAATTTGCTTCCAGTTCGTCAAAGCTCTCTGCTGTCACGATCTCATTTACCTGTGTACAGAGCGGCTCCATAGCAGCTTTGACAGTTTCAAAATCAAGACCGAGAGCTTCGCATGTTTCTGTGTTTACAGTAGCAGTACCATTATCAAAGGTTTCTACAGGAGTGGTTGCCGGATCAGCACCATTCAGAAGAATATCGGCAACCATATCTGCTGTTTTTGCTCCAAGATTTGCGTAATCAACACCATACCCTGCGAAAGCACCATTTAACGCAAAGGAATCAGCTCCTGTGTAATGCGGAATTCCTGCATCAATAAATTTCTCATAAATGGAAAGCTCTGCTGTCATAATGGTATTATCAGTTGGGGTAAACACTGCGTCAACACCATCTGCAACCAGTGCATCTGCTGCAAGCTGAACTTCATCAGTAGTGGTTCCGGTACGCTCAACATATTCGATTCCGTTCTCATCCATGTAAGCTTTTGCTGCCTCGATGGCTGCTGTAGAGGAATCCTGTCCGATATCATATAAAAGTCCGATCTTCTTGGTATCCGGATTAACAGCTTCGATCAGTTTCATAATGGAAGCGGTATCCAGATAATCGCTTGTTCCGGTAAGGTTTGCGCCAGGTGCCTCCAGGGATTCTACAAGACCTGCACCAACCGGATCCGATACTGCGGAGAATACAACCGGCGTGTCGGTTCCTTCTGTGCTTGCCTGCATACGCATAGCTACCGGTGTTGCAACACCAACCATAAGGTCTACACCGTCTGCCTGGAAATCAGAAATAATCTGCTCCATAACATTGGCATCTGCATTACAGTTGTCATAGGAAATATCGAAGTTTACACCCTTCTCATCGCCGATTTCTTTCAGGCGGCTTTCCAGATTGTCTACAATCTGGTTCAGAGATGCGTCATCTACATAATTGCAGATACCAATCTTGTAGTCCTCTGCAAGAACAGGTGTTGCCATCATCATAGTTGCCATTGTTGCTGCTGCGATTGCGATCATTCTTTTTTTCATAGTGTTTTTCCTCTCTCTCTTAAAATTGGCGGGAGCATGTTAAAAAAGGCTTTCCGCATAATATGTGTCACACTTTACGGAAATGATTTTCAAACAGGCTCCAGAAGATAACTAAGCCGATCTTCTACATCTTGTCTGCGAGAAAGAATGAGTGGTAAAATGGATATCAAAAAACCGTCTTCAAAAAACAACATTCCCTGTTGTTCTTTGAGACGGTAATAAAATCTTATTATCGCGGTGCCACTCAAATTGACAAATCGTCCACTTTCTCATGTACAAACATACACTCCTGATTGATAACGGGTTCGGTTCCCGTCGGCGCCTACTCTCCTAAAATATAATTTCGGACCGCCCTCGAAAGTCCATTCCATCAGCCGCTTCATACGAAGATCACACCATCCTCCGCTCTCTGGTAAGTCATTATTCAGTCCATTCATAATGACTAAATGTCACATCTGATTTACTACTCTTTCTCATCGGTTTAACTGGTTTATACTTTAGCACAGTGATGTAAGAATGTCAAGTGCAAATTCATACAGAAACCTTAATTTTTAAAGCTATGGATCGGAGCCGGAATTCTTCCGCCTCTTGCCACAAACGCATCACAGGAGAAATTGTTTACCGGCATGATTGGTGCATAGCCAAGAAGACCACCGAATTCTACTGTCTCTCCTACTCCTTTTCCGATAACAGGGATCAGACGGACTGCTGTTGTCTTCTGGTTCACCATTCCAATTGCTGCTTCATCTGCAATAATGCCGGAAATGGTGGATGCCTTCGTGTCACCTGGTACTGCGATCATATCAAGCCCCACAGAGCATACGCAGGTCATGGCCTCTAATTTCTCAATAGTAAGTGCACCTGCTGTTACCGCATCAATCATTCCCTGATCCTCGCTGACCGGAATAAATGCACCACTCAAACCTCCAACTGCTGTGGAAGCCATTACACCACCTTTTTTCACCTGGTCATTTAACAGGGCAAGAGCTGCTGTAGTTCCAGGTGCGCCGGCTCTTTCAAGACCGATTTCTTCCAGGATCTCAGCCACACTGTCACCGATTGCAGGAGTAGGCGCAAGGGAAAGATCCACAATTCCAAATGGAACGCCAAGCATCTTGGAAGCCTCCCGGGCAACCAGCTGACCTACACGTGTTACCTTAAATGCAGTTCGTTTGATCATTTCGCAGAGAGTTTCGAAATCCTCTCCTCTTACTTTCTCCAGAGCGGTTTTTACAACACCTGGACCGCTGACACCAACATTAATAATACTGTCAGCTTCTGTAACACCGTGGAAAGCACCTGCCATAAAGGGGTTGTCATCTGGCGCATTGCAGAATACTACCAGCTTGGCACAGCCAAGGGAATCCTGTTCTTTGGTTGCCTGAGCTGTTTCCAGAATAATCTCTCCCATAAGCTTCACAGCATCCATATTGATTCCAGTCTTTGTGGAACCAACATTCACAGAACTGCATACCCGCTCTGTACTGGCAAGTGCCTGCGGAATAGAACGGATCAGAAGCTCCTCTGCCGGTGTCATTCCCTTACTTACAAGAGCTGTATATCCACCGATAAAGTTCACCCCCACCTGCTTTGCAGCTTTATCCAGGGTTCTGGCTATTGTTACAAAATCATCTGTAGTTTTGCATGCAGCACCCCCAACCAGACCGATTGGTGTAACAGAAATTCGTTTGTTTACAATCGGAATTCCGTACTGTGCTGATATTTTCTCACCAGTTGCCACCAGATCTTTGGCATATGTGGTAATTTTGTTATAAATTTTTTCGTTTAATTTCTCAAGATCGCTGTCAATACAATCCAGCAGGCTGATTCCAAGAGTAATGGTACGTACATCCAGATTTTCCTGCTCGATCATTTTGTTGGTCTCGTTTACCTCGAATATATTAATCATAGCATTCGTATTCCTTTCTATGGATATATCTATCACCTACAGGCGACATTTTTGTTAAATGAAAGTCCGATGGAAGGGACTTTCATTTCAAATTCGATGCATTACGTTGAAAATATCCTCATGCTGGCAATGGATCACTACGCCGATCTCATCCCCGAGAGCAGCCAGTTCTTTGGAAAGAGTTGCAATTTCCTTGTCTGAAGCGCTGGTATCTGCGACCATCATCATGTTAAAATATCCCTGTACAATCGTCTGGGAGATATCCAGAATGTTAACCTGATTCTGGGCAAGATAAGTACATACCTTTGCAATAATACCAACGGTGTCATTTCCTACTACTGTGATAATTGTTTTTTTCATGATACTCCTCCTGTATTTGGGTCTGCTGCCCATTTTGACTGTCCCAGGGAAAATACAGCTTTAAGTTTTCCCTGAACTGTATATAAAAACTGAACCTGTAATTCAAATATAGTTTTGTTTCTTTACTGTAAATTATCTCTTCTACAATACAACCACATCTGAAATACTGTCCCGTTTCGCAACCTGAATCTGAAAATCTTTTGATCTATATGGATTATCTCCAAGGGTTACCTCTGAGCACACGGTCTCATAGGCAAGAGCCTCATAGTTGTTTTCTTTGCTTAAATGTCCAAGAAAAACAGCTTTCATGTCATCATGCAAAAGCCTGCAAAGCAGCTTTCCTGCATTTTCATTGGAAAGATGTCCCCTGTCGCCTAAGATACGCTGTTTCAGATAATAGGGATAACTTCCCACCTGAAGCATACGGATATCATGATTTGCCTCCAGCAAAAGAGCATCCAGATTTTGTAAATTATCTACTATGTAATCGTTATATTTCCCAAGATCTGTGGCGATTCCAACTGCCTTATCTTCACACTCAACCCGGTATCCTACCGGCTGTGCCGCGTCATGTGGAATGGAAAAAGGATGAATGGTCAGATCCCTGATATGAAAATCCTGATCCTCCACAATCTCATGAAAAGTGTCTTCCGGAAGATTCTTCATATTCTTCATTCTGCTGATCGCATCTGCAGTTCCACCTGTAGTATAAACCGGAATGTGGTATCTGCGTGCCATCACCCCCAGACCGCTGATATGATCAGAATGCTCATGCGTGACCAGAATCGCATCAATGTCCCTGCCAGTAAGCTCCAGCTGGTTCAGTCCCTGCTCGATCCTTTTGCCGCTTATTCCTGTATCTACAAGAACATGGGTCTCTTCTGATCCCACATAAATACAGTTTCCGCTGCTTCCACTGGCAATGCTACAAAGTCTCATTTCTTCTTACTCCTTCATCTATCTGCTTCCAGGTTTTTTCCACATTTCCGTTATTTTCTACAACGAAATCTGTATGGGCTCGAAAATAATCTTCGCTGGCCTGATTTCCGATAATTCCAAGAGATTTCTCCCTGGTATAGCCTCGGTTTTTCATCAGGCGCTGAATGCGGATTTCCTCATCTGTATGAATATACCATACTTCATCACAAAACTCCTGGTAATGTTCTTCCAGAAAAAGTGCTGCTTCCACAACGCATAGCTTCCGTCCCTCTTCCTTCTGTTTCTCCAGGCTTTTCAGGATATATCTTTTTACAGCCGGATGAATTATCTCATTTAGACGGCTCAAAAAATCCGGTTGTTCAAATACTACATCGGAAACCCTCTTCCGGTCAATAGTTTTATCGTTTTTTATCACATCATTCCCAAACAGATTGATCACTGGCTGATAACATTCCTGTCCCGGAGCCATCACAATATGTCCCACTTCGTCAGCCTGTATAACAAAAGCATTATATTTTTCCTCAAGATAAGCAAGCACCGTGCTCTTTCCGGCGCCAACTCCTCCTGTAATACCAATTGTCTTCATTTGTCCTATTCCTTACTGCTTCGATTTCATCTGGTAATTATGAGGTACAAACTATTTTCTTCCTCAATCTTATTCCAGACATAGCTCTGATTCTACTTTGCCTCATACCAGTTATTCCCCTGATGCATATCTACTTCCAGTTCCACTGCCAGATTGGCTGCACCCTTCATTTCCTCTTCCAGAATTCTTGATACCTGAGGGATTTCATCTTTCCATGTCTCGATCAGCAATTCATCGTGGACCTGAAGCACCAGTCTGGATCTCAGTTTCTCATCCAGAAGACGTTTATACACACGATTCATGGCAATTTTGATAATATCTGCGGCAGTTCCCTGAATTGGCGAGTTCATGGCAACACGCTCGCCAAAGGATCTCTGCATAAAATTGCTGGATTTCAGTTCCGGAACCGGTCTTCTTCTGCCAAACATAGTGGAAACATAGCCTTTTTCTTTTCCCTGCTCCACAAGTCCATCCAGAAATCCCTTTATGCTTGGATAGGTCTCAAAATATTTCTGGATATAAGCGGCAGCCTCTTTTCTTGTAATGCTAAGATCCTGGCTAAGGCCAAAAGAGCTGATGCCATATACAATACCAAAATTCACCGCCTTGGCATTTCGTCTTTGCAGCGGAGTGACCTCCTCAAGCGGAATATGAAAAACCTGAGATGCTGTCAGTCGGTGAATATCTTCCGCTTCCCTGTAAGCCTTGATCAGCTTCTCATCCCCGGACATGTGAGCCAGAACACGCAGCTCAATCTGTGAGTAATCAGCATCCAGGAATACAAATCCAGCTTCCGGTACAAACACTTTGCGGATCAGTCTTCCAAGCTCCATTCGGACCGGAATATTCTGAAGGTTTGGCTCTGTACTGCTGATTCTGCCAGTGGCAGTTATGGTCTGGTTAAAAGTGGAATGGATCCTTCCATCCTTCTCGATCACGGCTCCAAGGCCGTCTGCATAAGTGGATTTCAACTTTGTAAGCTGACGATATTCCAAAATATCATTTACGATTGGATTCTCTGATGCCAGTTTCTCTAATATATCTGCGGATGTAGAGTAGCCGGTCTTCGTTTTCTTTCCTCCTGGAATAGCCATTTTTTCAAAAAGGATCACACCCAGCTGTTTCGGAGAATTGATATTAAATTCTTCTCCTGCCTGCTGCCAGATCAGTTTTTCCAGTTCATGAATGCGGACAGTCAGCTTTTCGCCATAATTTTTCAATTCTTCTCCTTTTACTTCGATTCCCCATTTTTCCATGGAATCTAATGTAAATACAAGAGGAAGTTCAATCTCTGTATATACCTTCCACATACCTGTTTCCTGAAGCTTCGCTTTCAGGGGGGCTCTGGTGGCAAAAGCGGTATACGCCGTATAACATGCCAGATGTTCCAGTTCCGGCATATCCTCCTCCCAGGCCTTTTTTAGGGATATTTTTCCCAGAAGCTCTTCTTTTCCCGGAAGAAGCTTCCCATCCAGATAATCTCTTGCAAGCTCTTCATAAGTATAAGTACTTTTCAAAGGATTCAGAAGATAAGCTGCAATGCCACAGTCAAATACGTTTGCATCGGGTGTTAGATCAGCACGCTTGAGCATGGTTTTTACGTCCATGGAACAAACTGTGGTAGACTTTCCCAGTCTCCCGATCTTATCACTTAAATAAGCTGCTGTTACCATTCCCTCCACAGGAACATAATACATTTCATTTTCCCCTAATGCCAGACCAGCTCCATAGACACCTTCTTTATCCCAGAGAAGCGCTATTCCCACAGCTTCTGCCTGTCCCGCTTTTTCAAAAAGTGCCTCACAGCCCTCCAGATCATTGCAGATGAAAAAATCCTGTTCTATTGTATTTTCATTCACTTCAGCCGGATCAAATTTCATCAGAAAATTCCGAAAATCCAATTTTCTGCATAGCTCGTAGGCTTCCTTTGTAAAAATATTTCCTAACTGGAATTTCTCCTGTTCAAATTCTATGGGGCTGTTTGTACAAATAGTTGCAAGCTCCTTACTCAGCTGGGCCATCTGGTAATTTTCCCTCAAAGATTCTCTGGCCCGCTTTTGTGAAATCTCTTCCACATGGGAAAAAGCATTTTCTATGGAGCCATATTCTACAAGCAGCCTGATAGCTGTCTTCTCTCCCACACCTGGAATTCCAGGAATATTGTCGGCAGGATCACCCATAAGAGCCTTCAATTCTATGATCTGGGCAGGGGAAACCAGATAACGTTCCTGCACCTGGTCTTCCTTATAGTCTTCTATAACAGTCTGTCCTTTTGCAGTCCTGGGCAGACGAATCATAGTTTTTTTAGTCGCCAGCTGTAAAAGATCACGGTCACCGGAAAGAATGATTACATCCAGGCCTTTTTCTTCACCATTTTTCGCCAGCGTACCAAGAATATCGTCTGCTTCGAAACCAGCAAGGGAAACTGTGGCGATTCCCATCTTTTCAAGCATCTCTTTCAAAAGCGGGATCTGTTCCTTTAGTTCCTGCGGCATGGGCTTACGTGTACCTTTGTATTCCGGATATTTCGCATGGCGAAAAGTCGGCTCACTTCTGTCAAATGCCACTGCCAGATATTCCGGTTTCTCTTCTCCCAGCACTTTAAACAGGATATTTAAAAAGCCATAAACAGCACCTGTATGCAGACCTTCTGAATTAGTCAGATCCGGAAGTCCGTAAAATGCCCTGTTTAAAATACTGTGACCATCTATCAGTAAAATTTTCTCACACATATAAGCCTCCTGTACCGTGTTTCCTATAATACCTGCATAATAATATAAATCAAAAATCCACCCAGTCCGGCAATCAACGCACAGAATCCCATTCCATTCAGCGCGCGGCGGAATCTCATCTTCAGTATATAATGCTTGGATCTACGAATATCTTCTTCCAGAAGCTCCCGGAGATCCAATGTGGAATCTCTGCTCTCCTCATCCAGCTGCTGCATGGCAGCATGAACAATAAAATAAGTTTCCAACTCGTCGTAACAGGACGGACAATTCTCCACATGTTCCAGAAAATTCTCCAGTTCATCTACAGATAAATCATGCTCAATGTATCGGTTTACCATACTCTCTGCTGTCTGACAATTCATGGAAACACTCCTCCCTTTTGCAGCCCATATTTGCTATTATATCCGAATCTCCCTCAAAACACAAGAGACAGCAGATGTTTGACCGGATACTCTTTAAACAGACAAGGGAAATAACCAAAATCTGTTTAAAGAGCATCTAATCTTTTTCTGCTGTCCCTTATTTTATATATCCGGCAATGCGGTTCTCTTTATTGCCGCAAAATCCAGTCAAATAATACAAAAATGCTTTTTTACTCTGCACTGGCAGTAAGAGACTTCGGCGGATCATTTAAAATCTTCATAAATTCCTCGCCTGTGATTGTTTCATGCTCATACAGATATTTCGCCAGTTCATGAAGCTTCTCAATATTATCCTCAAGAATCTTATAGGCCTTCTCATGCTGTCTTCGTACCAGCTCTACTACCTTTTTGTCCAGAAGTGTCTGTGTTTCAAAGGAGCAGCTAAGACTTGAATCACCACCCAGATACTGATTGCTCATACTTTCCATCGCAACCATATCGAACTCATCGCTCATGCCATAGCGTGAAATCATGCCTCGGGCAATCTTGGTAGCCTGCTCGATATCATTCGACGCGCCAGTTGTAATACTGTGGAAAATCAGTTCTTCAGCAGCACGTCCACCAGTAAATGTAGCAATTTTATTCTCCAATTCTTCCTTTGACATCAGGAAGTGCTCCTGCTCATCCACCTGCATGGTGTATCCAAGAGCGCCTGAGGTACGGGGAATAATGGTAATCTTGTGAACCGGAGCAGAATCCGTCTGTTTCGCCGCCACAAGTGCATGTCCCACCTCATGATAGGATACGATCAACTTCTCCTTATTGGAAAGCACCCGGTTTTTCTTCTGATAACCAGCGATAACTACCTCAATACTCTCCTCAAAGTCAGCCTGGGTAGCAAACTTCCTGCCGTCACGGACAGCACGAAGAGCTGCCTCGTTTACAACATTGGCAAGCTCTGCACCGGAAGCGCCGGCTGCTGCCTTGGCAATTTCATCGAAACGGACACTGTCTGCGATTTTGATCTTTCTGGCATGGACTTTCAGGATTTCCTCACGTCCTTTCAGATCCGGAAGTTCTACCGGAATACGTCTGTCAAAACGACCTGGACGCAGAAGGGCCGGATCCAGGGAATCCGGACGGTTGGTAGCAGCCAGGATCACAACTCCCTTGGAGCCGTCAAATCCATCCATCTCTGTAAGCAGCTGGTTTAATGTCTGCTCACGTTCATCGTTTCCACCTGTGAAGCTTCCGCTGTCACGTTTCTTACCAATGGTATCAATCTCATCAATAAATACAATACAAGGTGCCTTCTCATTTGCCTGTTTAAACAGATCACGAACCTTGGCAGCACCCATGCCCACAAACATTTCCACAAATTCCGAACCGGAAATAGAGAAAAACGGTACTTCTGCTTCTCCTGCAACTGCCTTGGCGAGCAATGTCTTACCTGTACCAGGAGGTCCTACAAGAAGGGCGCCTTTGGGCATAGATGCTCCAATCTCCGTGTATTTCTGTGGATTGTGAAGATAATCTACAATTTCCGTAAGAAGCTCTTTCGCCTCGTCCTCACCTGCCACATCTGTAAATTTAATTCCTGTAGAAGACTTCACATATACTTTGGCATTGCTTTTTCCAAAGGACATTGCTCCGCCAGGGCCTCCGCCCATAGAGCTCATCATCTTTTTACTCAGCCATCTCCCAAGGAAAACAAAGATTACGATTGGAATCACATATCCGATCACCAGACTGAGAAAGATGGACTGCTTCTGAGGCTCCACTGCTTCCATACTGGTTCCGGCTTCATAAAGGCGGCTTACAAGGTCTGGATCATCCATACGTACAGTCTTGCACACCACGTCCTCGCCGTTCTTTCTGACTACATAATAGATATAATCGTCCTGCACCTCTGCCTTGGATACATTTCCACGCTCTACATTGCTGAGGAATGTACTATAGTCGGTCTTCTCCACAGAGCGTTCCTGCATGGCAGGAATGGCAAATATGTTCAGGAAAAGGATCACCCCAACCGCTATCAGTGCAAAAATGTACAATGGCCGGTTTTCTGGTTTTTTATGGTCAATATTCATTGGCATTTCCTCCATTTTCTGTCAACTGTTAAATACTTTAGCATTTCCATGTATGAATATCAATATTCTGCCTCAAAAATTTATAAACTTTTCATAATTTCATCTTTACTTTATTTTTATAATGTGCTATTATATCAATTGTTCAACCGCCGGCATGTCGGAATGGCAGACGAGGCAGACTCAAAATCTGTTGTAGGCAACTACGTGTGGGTTCAAGTCCCACTGCCGGCACTTTTTAATATTTCATAAGTTATATAAATCCCGTCAATTGCTTGATTTTACGGGATTTTTTGTTGCTCAGAATTTAAACAAATGTCAAGTGTTGTCAAAAATTTGCCCTGCATTTGCCTCGTGGGTTCATACTTTTGACCATCAATCCCCAACTGTTCCAAAGAAATTCTTTCTATATAGTAAAAATAGTAAAAGAGGATCCGCCAGCATCTCAGCGGTTCCTCTTTTCATTTACACAGTCTGCAAGCCAAACGCATCAAACTGTTTTTATCTTACTCATAAGTAATTACGCCCGGTCTTCATCCTCCAACATTTTCTCAAAAATCGGGAAGCAGTCGAAAGTTGCAAAGTAATCTCTTGGAGTCTCGGCGCGACGGATCATATCGAAGCTTCCATCTTCGTGAAGAAGGATCTCCGCAGATTTCAATTTGCCATTGTAATTATATCCCATGGAAAAACCATGTGCGCCAGTATCATGAATCACCAGATAATCTCCCATATCAATCTTCGGAAGATAACGATCAATTGCAAACTTATCATTATTCTCGCAAAGAGATCCTGTGATATCATACAGGTGATCGCAAACCTGATCCTCTTTTCCAAGAACAGTAATATGATGATAAGCACCGTACATAGCTGGCCTCATAAGGTTTACTGCGCAGGAATCCACACCGATATACTCTTTGTGAGTGTGCTTCTCATGAATCGCTTTTGTTACCAGGCAGCCATAAGGTCCCATCATGAAGCGTCCAAGTTCTGTATAAATAGCTACATCTCCCATTCCTTCCGGAACCAGAACTTCTTCATATACCTTGCGTACACCCTCTCCAATTGCACGAATATCGTTTGGAGTCTGCTCCGGGCGATAAGGAATACCAATACCACCGGAAAGATTGATGAATTTAATATGCGCCCCAGTCTCCTTCTGAAGCTTCACAGCAAGTTCAAACATAACCTTCGCAAGCATCGGGTAGTAATCATTCGTCACTGTATTGCTGGCAAGAAATGCATGAATTCCAAACTCCCTGGCGCCCTTACTCTTCAGGATACGGAATGCATCAAAAATCTGCTCCGTAGTCATGCCATATTTTGCATCCCCGGGATTATCCATAATATCGTTGCTGATTTTGAACACTCCGCCAGGATTATAACGGCAGCTGATAATCTCCGGAATCTTTCCAACAGCTTTCTCTACACTCTCAATATGAGTGATGTCATCAAGATTGATAATTCCACCAATCTCATCTGCATATTTAAACTCTTTATCCGGAGTGTCGTTGGAGGAAAACATAATGTCTCCCTTCTTACACCCGATAGCTTTGGAAAGCATCAGTTCTGTCATGGATGAGCAGTCACATCCGCAGCCATATTCCTGCAGAATCTTGATCAGGAATGGATTCGGGGTTGCCTTTACTGCAAAAAACTCCTTAAAGCCTTTGTTCCATGCAAAAGCTTCCTTCAAAGCCTGTGCATTCTCCCGGATTCCTTTCTCATCATAAAGATGAAATGGGGTAGGATATTTTCCGGCAATTTCCTGTACCTTCTCCAGTGTTACAAAAGGTGTCTTTTTCATAATAGTTTCTCCTCGTTTGTAAAATACAGCACTCGCTGCTCTTAAAAAGTAATTTTTCTGTTGTCACAAGTCAGAGCCTGTGACAGCTTTATTTGGCTTCAATCACATGCAGCATATTTGTTACAGCACCTTCCCGGGTCATATTGGTAGCAGGATCTCCAACCGTAAATACGATCAGGTCTCCTTTCTTTGCAAGCCGCTTTCTGCGGACAACGCTCATGGCCTGGGAAATAATATGCTCTGTGGAATCCTTCTCGTATCCTTTCAACGGTGTAACGCCCCATACAAGCTGAAGTCTATGCAGAATCGTATCATTGGGAGTAACAGCATAAATAGGAGCTTCCGGCCGGAAATTGGAAATCAGTCTGGCTGTTCTTCCTCCAAAGGTAGGAGTCACAATGGCCTTGGCCTTCAGATCTCTTGCAGTCTGCACTGCTGCCAGTCCCACAGCGCTGGACACTCTGCTCTCACCACACATATTGCGGTTATGGGTATAATCCTCATAATTCAGGTGAGGCTCTGTGGTCTGTGCAATCTCCACCATCATCTTCAGTGCTTCCAGCGGATATTTACCAGCTGCAGTCTCACCGGAAAGCATAATAGCATCTGTACCGTCGTAAATAGCATTGGCAACGTCTGCCACCTCTGCTCTTGTAGGACGTGGATTGCGAATCATGGAATCCAACATCTGGGTAGCAGTAATAACCGGAACATAGTTCTCATTGCACTTGCGGATGATCATTTTCTGGATATAAGGAACCTCACTAGGAGGAATCTCCACACCAAGATCACCTCTGGCAACCATAATACCATCTGCAGCCTTGATGATCTCATCAATATTTTCAACACCTTCGGCATTCTCGATTTTGGCAATGATTCCAATATCATGTCCGCCATTTTCATCCAAAAGCTGACGGATTTCTTTAATCGCTTTTGCATCACGGACAAAAGAAGCTGCAATATAGTCAAACTCCTGTGTAATTCCAAACAGAATATCATCTTTATCCTGCTCTGTAATTCCCGGAAGCTTCACATTCACATAAGGAACATTGATTCCTTTGCGCTCTCCAAGCTCGCCGCCGTTTAAGACACGGCAGACAATATCCCCATTCTTAATATTCTCAATCTCCAGTTCGATCAGACCATCATCAATCAGGATTTTACCGCCTTTTTTCACATCTTTGTAAAGATTTTCATATGTGATGGCGACTCTGGTCTCATCTCCCTCTATATCACCGGTAGTAAGTGTAAATTCGCTTCCAGCCTCCAATGTAATCTTCTTATGATCCTTAAGAAGCTTGGTACGGATCTCCGGTCCCTTTGTATCAAGAAGCAGGGCAACCGGAATATTCAGTTCTTCCCGTAGGTTTTTGACCATGTCTACTCTTCCCCTGTGTTCTTCATGAGAACCATGGGAAAAATTAAAACGTGCAATATCCATTCCGGCACGCATCATAGCTCTTAAAGTATTTTTCTTACTGGATGCTGGTCCCATAGTACAGATAATTTTTGTTCTCTTCATAAGCAGTCTTTCCCTCTGTCTTTTCAGTCATTTGCTGGCTGCTGCCCACATCGTTCACAGCAGCCATGCGATGTTACCGATTAACAATTACATTAATTTCATTTCACATGTGTATGTGTAAAAAGATGATCCTGGCAATACTCATAATTTCCATTGCATCTGGAACAAAAACGAAATTCCAGATTAGGATCATCAAGCTCAGTACGTCCGCAAATCGCGCATTTGTGCTTGGTCACACTGCCGCTGCTTGATTTCATACGTCCCTGGGGTTCCATTGCTCTGCGGAATTCATTTCTTCTGTGGATCTCCTTCGGGTTATACCGGCTGAAATCCTTTGTTCCAAAGTAAAAAATAATGAAATTCAACAGTGAAGCCACAATCGGGATCACCAGATACCATGCACCTGCCATAACGTACTGAATCATTTCATATACAACGATCACCACATAAAAAATTGCCATCCACTTCATCTTCACCGGAATGATAAACATAAGCAGAACCTGCATATCCGGATAACACATTGCATATGCAAGGAATGTGGACAGACTGATATAATAAGTAGAAAATACGTTTCCTACCAGAACATTTCCTCCGAGAAGGAAATACAGAATAAACGCTCCCAAAATTGTAAATATCACGCCCGAAAGAATATACAACGTATATTTAAAAGTTCCAATCGTCCGCTCCAGAGAAGTTCCAATTGGATAATAAAAGAACAGAACTGCAATTGCAAACCATAATACTCCGGAAGTGCTCGGTGGATACAGTACCCAGGTTACCAGTCTCCATACCTGTCCCCGCAGAATATACGCTGGTTCCAGGCTCAGCCAGTTCAGTATGCCTGGATTCACGATCATCAGTGCATAACCGATCACATAGCATACAATCATGTAAATTGTGAGATTGGGAATACCAAATCTTCCAAATTTTCGTTCCAGCTTATCAATAAATTTCATGTAATCCTCCTATTCAGAAAAATTTCTTCTTGGACAGAATCACAGCTGCCACAATACTCACCAGTATGGACAGCAATATCACCACTAAAAATCCCCATTTGTCAGCAGAAAACGGCATTCCCGAAGGGCTCAGGTTCATTCCATATGCACTGAACACAATAGTGGGAATACTCATTACAATCGTGATAACGGACAAAACCTTCATAACCACATTCAGGTTATTGGAAATAACCGAGGCAAAAGTACCCATCATGCTGCTTAAGATACCGCTGTATATATTGGCCATCTCGATTGCCTGTTTATTCTCAATGATAACATCTTCCAGAAGATCCGTATCCTCCGGGTACTGCTTAATGCTCTCTACCTTCAGAAGCTTCTCCAGTACTACCTCGTTCGACCGAAGAGATGTAGTAAAATAAACCAGGGATTTCTCCAGTTCCAACAGTTCCATCAGTTCCTGATTACGGGTGGACATGTGGAGCTTCTCCTCCACCTGTTCACTTTTCTTATCTATAATACGCAGATAATGCAGGTACATAGTGGCATTGCGGTACAGGATCTGCAAAATGAATCTGGTTTTCATATAGGTAAAAAAGTTACGTACCCTTCCCTCCATAAATCTGGTGAGTACCTGAGTATCTTCCAGACATACCGTAAAGATCATCTTCTTGGTAACGATAATACCAAGGGGAATAGTGCCATACCAGTCTTTGTCATTGCGTTCCTCGATCATAGGAACATCTACAAGGATCAGAGTGTAATTATCTTCTACCTCGATACGGGAACGTTCCTCCTCATCCAGAGGTGCCCGAAGATCATCTACTTCTATCCCGAACCTTTCGGACATTTCAAAGATCTCAGTGGCAGTGGGATTGGTCATCGCAATCCAGCAATCCTCCTGTGGTTCCTGGATCTGATGGATCGCACCCTCTATCGTCTTAAAAATCCTTACCACAAACTGCACTCCTTCCATCTCTTGTTTCTCAAAAAATACATTTTCCATTATAATTTGTACAGGAAATTTTGTCAATTCTAATAGATTCGGTTTACAAATTTTTTGCATTTCGCTATAATGTCTTTAAAGACACATTTATACTTTAATTCGATACAGTTAAGCTGCTAAAAAACATATTGAGCACCATGATCAGCAGCAGAAAGGATTTATGCCTATGAGTCAGTCAACATTTGGAAAAAAATTCACGGTTACTACCTGGGGAGAATCCCATGGAAAAGCGCTTGGAGCTGTAGTGGATGGTGTTCCCGCAGGTCTTTTCCTTACAGAAACAGATATACAGGCTTATCTTGACCGGAGAAAACCCGGACAAAGCCGCTATACTACTGCCCGTAATGAAGGTGACGAAGTAGAAATCCTCTCCGGAGTGTTTGAAGGACAGACCACCGGAACCCCGATCTCCATGATCGTACGCAATAAAGATCAGCGTTCCCATGATTATGGAAATATTGCAAATACATACCGGCCGGGACATGCTGATTTTGGCTTTGACAGCAAATATGGTATCCGGGACTACAGAGGCGGCGGACGTTCCTCCGGACGTGAAACCATCGGCAGAGTTGCTGCAGGTGCTATTGCAGCAAAAATCTTGAAGGAGCTTGGCATCACTCTGCAGGCTTATACCAGCTCCATCGGACCTGTTTCCTGTCAGACCTACCACCCAGAGGTAATCAAAGAAAACTCCTTCTATATGCCGGATATGGTTGCTGCCAAAAATGCGATCAAATATCTAGAGAGCTGTATGCGAAAGAATGACAGTGCAGGTGGTGTCATTGAGTGTCGTATAAACGGTGTTCCTGCCGGAATCGGAGATCCTGTTTTCGGTAAGCTTGATGCAGCCTTTGCTCAGGCACTGATGTCTATTGGAGCCGTAAAGGCAGTAGAGATTGGTGACGGTGCCAAGGTTTCCACTATGAGGGGTTCCGAGAATAACGATGGCTTCCATATGGAAAACGGCAGAATCGTAAAAAACACCAATCATTCCGGTGGAATTTTAGGCGGGATCAGCGACGGCAGTGAAATCCTTCTCCGCGCCCACGTTAAGCCAACTCCATCTATCGCACAGCCACAGCAGACAGTTACTACAACCGGAGAAAATATCTCTATTGAGATCAAAGGCCGCCATGATCCGGTAATCGTCCCCCGTGCCGTTGTAGTAGTAGAATCCATGGCCGCCATCACACTGGTAGATGCTATGTTTTCTAATATGAGCGCACGGATGGATTATGTGAAGGATTTTTATCTGTAGATTACGAAAAAAACGTCGTTAAAAATTTTTCCAGCAAGTAATAACAGTCTCCAATGCCATTATCAAAGGTAATTTGGAATTTCATAATGAGGAGGACCAATATGCAAATTGCAGTTTATGGAAAGGGAGGGATTGGGAAATCCACAATAAGTGCGAATCTGACCGCAGCCTTAGCAGTCTGCAACAGTAAAGTACTTCAAATAGGATGTGATCCCAAGCACGACTCAACCCGTCTTCTACACCATGGGCAAAAAATCACAACTATCCTCGATTATCTTCTAAACACTCCTGAAGATGAACAAAACCTGGCAGATGTATTAATACCAGGTTTTCTTGACACTGGTTGCATAGAAGCAGGCGGTCCCAGACCAGGAATGGGCTGTGCAGGCCGGGGAATTCTGACTGCATTTGATTTTTTAAACAAATACCACGCCATAGAAAAATATGACCAGGTCATATATGATGTATTAGGAGATGTTGTCTGTGGCGGTTTTGCGGTTCCTGTCCGCAAACAATATGCCGATGCAGTAGTTCTTGTAACAAGTGGGGAATCTATGTCTATTTATGCTGCAAATAACATTCTGTGCGGAATAAAGAATCTTAATCCCCAGGGCAGACAGATTGCCGGGATCATCTATAACAGCCGCGGAGTCGGTGATGATCGCAAATATGTAGAAGACTTTACCAATGCTGTCAATCTTCCAATTCTTGCAGAAATTCCCAGAAGTAATCTTTTTACCCAGGCAGAAAAAGAAGCAATGACTCTAGTTGAAAAATCCCCCAAAAGTGCCGAAGCTAATATTTTTCTGGAGCTTGCACAAAAATTACAAACGCAACCTGTTCTTTATGCCGCTGCCCCTTTATCTGAAGAGCAGATGGAGCTTTTTATGCGTGGGGAAAGACTATCCCACACTACCACTACAATTTCCAAACATACATCTGCTCCAGTGATTCCTGCTGTTCCCGCACAGCCTTCTGCCACGAAAAAGAGAGCTTTATCTGATCCTTTTAGCAGAGTTCCGCTATATGGCTGTGCTTATCGTGGTGCTATCGATCTGGCGGTTCATATCAAAGATGCCGCAATTCTCGGACATGCTCCCAAAAGCTGCACCTGGTATGCCATTAACGGTTTTACCAGCTACGGACGAAGAGGATTGTATGAACGCGGAATCCTTTACCCGGCCTTTGTTCCAAGACAGTTTGAGAATACTGATATCACCATAAACGAAGCCGTATACGGTGGTGTAGAACAGACACGGCGTAAAGCTTTTCAAATGGTGAAACGCGGAATCCGCAATATTATCACTGTCACTTCCTGTATTCCAGGCATGAGTGGCGATGACCTGGTTCCACTTCAAAAAGAATTAAAAAGTCTTGGTGTCGATATGTATATTATTCATACTGACGGAATCGAAGCCGGTGACTATAACGAAGGAATGGCACTTTGCTACAAAACGCTTGCTCTTCAAGCTGTTGATCCGAACGTAAAGCCAGAACCTGATTGCATCAATCTTGTCTATGAACATACAATTTCTTCTCAGACAGATCGTACTTTTATGAATCTGCAGGAAATATTTAAAAGAATAGGAATCCGAATCAACTGTCGCTTTATCTGCGCAGAATCAATGGAGAACATCCATAATTTTTTAAAAGCGCCTTATTCGATCATGGCACGCTATGATAAACTAGGACATGAACTGCAAAAAATATTTGAAGAAAAATATGGTTGCCGTTTTCTTTGCAACGAGCTTCCCAGGGGATTTTCCCAAACAGCCTCCTGGCTTCGCAAAATAGGAAAACTTTATGGAAAAGAAAAAGAAACAGAACAGGTAATTTTAGAAAACCGCATTCAATACACCCAAACTATTAACAACCTCAAACTTTTGTATAAAGGGAAAAAAGTAATTTTATTCTTAAAGAACAATAGCATTGATTGGATTCTTGAATTGGCTCATGATCTGGATTTGGATGTATTGGATTCTATCCTTATCGGAAGTAAAGAAGACAGCGTTGCAGATTGGAAGCATCAATTCTCAGCGGACTGGGAAAATGCACAAAATAAATTATTTACTTCTATTGCAAAACAAAAGCCAGATCTTATTATCCTAAATGATTTTATGGGACAGGCTTTCATACCTGATGAAATCTGCACCGTAAATCTTGCACGGGATATCAGCACAGGTTTCTTTACTGGAACAGATTGTGCTGCAAAATGGATCCGTTTATTTGAAAACACTTTGGAAGGACGATGGAAAAATGACAAATCATTATTTGAGAAACGCTGTCCCTGATCACATTGCGGGTGTTATCTCTGCATGCGAAGGGATCCAAAACAACCTGGTTCTCCTAAATGGTCCTATTGGCTGTAAAACCTACTATACCTTTAGTGGTGTTGATTCTTTGATTCGAAGATCCAATCTATGGACTCTTGGTGATGAGCTTCGACTGGAAGATGCTATGGATGACCGGTTGCTTCGCAGCCAGTTTTGCATCGGCAGTCCTCGCATACCAGCTACCAATCTCCGCTATTCTGATTATATTTTCGGGACCGCCGAACAACTTCATCGCGCATTAAACGATCTGTTTTCAGAAAGAAGTTATGACTTATTCACAGTAATCCAGACTCCCGGTACTTCTCTCCTCGGCGAAGCACTGGAGCCGGAACTGGATGCCATCAGCAAAGAATTTGGAATTCCACACCTTTTTATCGAATCCCCTGGCTTATCAGAAAATTCTATGATCGGATACGACGAAGCAACCGTTCGCCTGATGGAATTGTTATGTGATAAACCTTGCACCAATAAAAAAGCCTCCAAAATTCCATCTATTAACCTTTTTGGTTTTGATGCACATGAGAAATTCCCGGAAGGCGGTTTAAAGGAAATCACCAAATTACTGAAGCTTTGCGGAATCTCTGTTCATGTAGCAGCTGGTATGAATTGTCCCATAACTGATTTTCGTACAATTGCTGAGGCAGACGCCAATATTATACTCTGCCCGGAGCGTTGTAAAAAAACAGCCGAATATCTCCGCAGCCATTTTCCCATACCAGTTTACGAGACCGGAGGAATGCCAATCGGTTTTGACCTCACCGAAGAATTTGTCCGGGGGATTTCCTCTTTACTCGGAACAAATTGTGAACCTGCATTAGATTATATTGAAGAAAGCCGTTCGCGCGCTTTCTATTTCATTGCACATAATATGGGAAATAAAGGCTTCCCAAAGGATCTTCGCTATGCCGCGGAAGGCGAACCATCCGTTCTAAGAGGATATGTGGATTATCTTTCCGGTTATTTAGGCATTAAGCCCAAAGTCATCCATCCACTTTATTTACAATGCCACACGGAAAATCTGATTCAGGAAAAGCTTCATGAGCTTCATTGTGAAGACGCACTGGAACAGGATATTGCCTCTGTAAATAATGTTATCCTTCTTGCTGGTGCAAACACAATCGTAGAATTGAACACTTACAGCGACAACATTTTTGGCATTGAAACTGCCAATCCAGGTTCCGGATATATCCATGTCATTCCCAAAACTTACATTGGATGTACAGGTGCTCTATATCTTCTGGAACAAATCTTAAATGGTACAAAACTGCTCCGAGCATGGAATTAACTTTATTCCACCTCAAAAAAGCTGCCTGGCATCTACCAGACAGCTTTTGCTGCTCAGAGCAGTATTTTATTTCATAAATTGAAAACAGGCAACCTTATGTCCTGGCTCAATCTCCTGCAAAAGAGGCAGTTCTTCTTTACATTTCTCCCTGCACCAGTTGCAGCGCCCGGCAAAAGCACAGCCCTTTTGCACTTCAAGAGGACTTGGAGGCTCTCCCTTTGCAGCTGCAATTTCCTCATTCTGATCGCAATATACATCAAAAACAGAACCAAGCAGCATTTTCGTATATGGATGTACTGCTTTTGCAGCAAGCGTCTCACTCTCCAGAATTTCCACAATTCTTCCCAGATACATAACTGCGATTCTCTGACTTACACTCCTTACCAGTGCCAGGTCATGCCCAATAAACAGACAGCTGATCTGCTTTTCTTCCACCAGCTTTACCAGCAGCTTCGCAATCTGGTTCTGTATGGAAACATCCAGTGCACCTGTCGCTTCATCACAGATCAGTAGTTTAGGCTGAATAGAAATGGCCCTGGCAATAGCCACACGCTGCAGCTGACCACCCGAAAGCTCATGTGGATAACGATTCACAAAATCTTCCGGAAGACCTACTTCCAGAAGCAGTTTGCGCGCTTCCTTAAGACCATTTTCTTTACTGATCCCATCAAAGTTTCTCCTGGATTCCATAAGATAAGTGCCAACTTTCATTCTTGGACTAAATGAACTTAAAGGATCCTGGAAAACCATCTGAATGTTTCGGCGGAAACGTCTTTTTTCACTGCCCTTTAGGTTCATGTAAGCTTCCCCTTCCAGCAGTACTTCTCCACCCGAAACAGGTATGATACCGGCAATCATTCTCGCCACTGTACTTTTCCCGCATCCACTTTCACCCACAATCCCCAGGCATTCACCTTTTTTGAGGGAAAAACTAACATGACTTACTGCATATAATTTTTCTTTTTTCACTGGAAATGTCTTATTCAGATTTTTCACTTCCAGGAGAATCGTATCATTTTGCAAATCGTTTTCCCTCCAGCCTTGGCACTGCCGCCAGAAGTTTTTTGGTGTATTCGTGCTTCGGATGAAAGATCACATCATCTCTTTTTCCAAATTCCACCAGCTCACCCTTGCACATCACACCGATCTTATCTGAAATGTAAGAAGCAACTCCCATGTTATGTGTCACAAGAATAATTGCAGTTTCATACTGCTCCCGAAGCTTCTTCATTTCTCGTACCACTTCTGCCTGAATTGTCACATCCAATGCAGAAGTAGGCTCATCTGCAAGAAGAAGTCTTGGTCTTGCAGTCATTGACATTGCAATTCCAACACGCTGTTTCATCCCGCCGGAAAGCTCAAAAGGATAAGATACCATTACACGTTCCGGATCTGTCAGATGCATTTTTGCCAGCATTTCTTTTTCCAGTGACCGACAGTCAGCCTTTGCCATTTTCCTGTGCGCTAGAATAGATTCCCGATATTGAGACTCTACAATCCGTATGGGATCCAATGATGCTCCAACATCCTGAAAGATCATTGCAATTTCCGTTCCCCGGAGCTTTTGTAAAGACGTCTCATCTAATTCCAAAATATTTTTTCCCTGAAATAAGATTTTCCCCTCTGTCACTGTCCCGCCAGGAGGTAAAATTCCGAGAATAGCACGAATTAAAGTTGTTTTTCCACTTCCACTTTCACCTACGATACTGACGATTTCCTGCTCTCCTACAGAAAGAGAAACATGCTCTACTGCCGCTTCCTGCTCCTGATAGCGAATCGTACAGTTCTCAATATTCAGAATATCCATAATTATTCAGCTAATGTCCACTTGTTTGTTACAAGATAATAGTCAATTGGGAATACTGTTACATTCTCAAGTTTACTGTTTACAAGAGTCACGTTATCATTTGCATACATCCAGATTGCCGGGGCATCATCTGCCAGGATCTGCTGGGCTTCTACAAATGCGCTTACACGGTCCTCCTGAGTAAATGCAGCATCCAGTTTATCCAGAACAGACTGGAATTCATCACTGTGATATCCGCTGTAATTGTCACTTCCTCCATCAGACCAGCGGTTCATAAGATATTTCTGACCATCACCAGCATTTACAGTCTGCCAGTTTGGAGATACCAGCATATCGAAATCACCAGAAGCACGTTTGTCACTTACATTCTCCAGCATTTCAATCTGTACATCAACTCCGATCTGCTTCCACATATCCTGTAAAGTCTCACTTACTGCTGTTGAAGAACCATTGGCAATAGAAATTGTAAGGGACAGATTCTCTCCATCCTTATCCACAATTCCATCTCCGTCAGAATCGCTGTAGCCTGCTGCCTCAAGGCATTCTTTTGCCTTATCCAGATCATAAACCTGTCCGTTTACATCTTCAGAATCGTATCCTACAGATGGCGGGAATGCTGTGCTGATTGGAGAAGAATAACCATTTCCTGCTACCTGTGCTACAACATCACGATCTACTGCATAGGACAGTGCAAGACGAAGGTTCTTATCAGAAAGGGGATTTCCCTCGTGGCAGTTTAATTCGAAATCATTCTCTCTTGTTCCGGTTACTTTTACAATGTTGATATCGTCATTATTTTCCACACGATTAAGAGCTGTTGCATCCGGTCCCTGTGCAAGGTCAATATCTCCGGAAAGCATTGCATCTACCTTTGTATCACTTCCGATATTCTTTACAGTAATGCTCTTGATTTCCGGTGCTCCATCCCAGTAGTTCTCATTTGCCACAAGCTCAATCTTCTCTTCAGATACATACTCAGACACTGCATAAGGTCCTGTACAGATTGGCATAGTATCATAATTGCTTGTATCAGCTGTGGTGTCTACAATAACTGTCATCGGCTCTGTAAGCTGTGAAACAAAAGCACTGTATGCACCATCTGTAGTAAATACTACATTCTCTCCATCTACTTCGATGTTTGCAATTTTAAGATCTCCTCCACGAGAGTTATTATCAATAGATCTCTGGATAGAATCCTTTACGATCTCTGGTGTCAGCTCGGTACCATTGCTGAATTTTACTCCCTGGCGGATATGAAAACGATAAGTTGTATCATCAACCTGCTCCCACTCATCAGCTAACTGTCCTACAATTTCCATATTTTCATTTACAGTCACAAGAGTTTCTCCTACACCACAGCGTGTAAGATTCCATCCGCACCAGTCTGTTGCAGGATCCATGCCTTCGATGTAGGTGAAAAGTGCCAGATTAATGTGACTGTCATTTTCGGCTGCAAATGTAGTAACACCGCTTCCTATTACGCTGCATGCCATAATTCCTGCAAACAATAAAGATACTAACCGTTTTCTCATTTTTTATTTCTCCTCCTGTTGTTAAACTATAATCTATGTTCAACTCTTTATTTTAAAGAGTAAACATTATTAATTTTTTCTTTTCGGATTCATCAGATCCTGAACACTGTCTCCAAGTAAATTAAATATGATTACATTTATTAAAATAACAATACCAGGTGCCATAAGCATCCAGGGTGCCGAATACATATAGTCTTTTCCCTCAGACAGCATATATCCCCACTCCGGTGTAGGTGGCTGGGAACCAAGCCCCAGCAGGGAAAGACCTGCAATGGTCAAAAGTTTACTTCCAATATCCTGCGTAATATTTACTAACAGCGAAGGCATGACATTTGGAATAATATAACCTGTCATAATCCGGAAATTATTAGCGCCTCCCAGTCTTGCCTGCTCTATATATGTATTATTTTTTATGGAAAGCACTAATGACCGGCTAATTCTTGCATAATAAGTCCATCCTGTTATGGTCATTGCCAAAATCAGATTTGGAAGTCCTGTACCAAGAAAGCTTACAAGTGCAATTGTAAAAATGGAACCAGGAAAGGCCATCAGCATGTCAGATAAACGCATTAAAACAGCATCAAAAGCGCCTCCCCAGAAGCCTGCTATTGTCCCGATAAGAATTCCTACAACGGAAATGATCGCTGTCACAACAAATGCGATCAAAAGTGATGTTTTTCCTCCGTAAAGAATTCTCGAAAATATATCCCTTCCCATCTGATCAGTTCCCATGAGATACTGTTTGCATGGCGCTTTCAGAAGGTCTGTATAGTGTGTTTCCAACGGATCATAAGGTGCAAATTTTCCCGCGAACAATGCAAATAATAAGAAAAGCACTGCAAATGCCATTATAATCACAAAACGAATCCATAATTTTTTCTTACTCTTCATGTTGCAGGGCTCCTCTTCTAATTCTTGGATCAAGCCACTGGTAAGATATATCTACCAAAAGATTCACCAGTACATAAATACATCCCATCCACATAACATATCCCTGGATCAGCTGGTAATCTCTGCCGGAAATCGCAGCCACTGCTGCGCTGCCGATTCCATTCCAGCTAAAGACCGTTTCAACGATCATTGTTCCACCAAGTAATCCTCCAAATGACATGCCGAGCATTGTCACTACAGTAAGCAGGGAATTTGGCAGCACATGAAAGAAAATTGTACGAAACCTTCCAATTCCCCTTGCTTGACAGCCATTTATATATTCCTCATTCATCTGCTCGACCATTACCGCCCTGATCCGTCTTATGTAGTACGCACTCATGCTTAACGAAAGTGTTACAGACGGCATGATCAGACTTTTAAAAGAATCTGATCCCCCCACAGGCAGCCAGTGCATCTTAACTGCAAAAAAATAGATCATCATCATACCAACCCAGAAGCTAGGCAGTGAAATTCCAATAAAAGACATAAACCGAATAATATAATCAGCCTTTTTATCCTTATATACTGCTGATAAAATTCCTAACGGAAAAGAAATTAATATCATCAGAATAAACGATGCAACTGCCAGTTTAACCGTATTGGGGAGTTTTCTTCCTAATACCTGGGAAACGGGCTGTGCATATTTTACCGACATTCCGAAATCGCCATGTAACGCACCCTTCAGCCAATTCACATACTGCTCTCCAAAAGATTTGTCTAATCCGTATTTTTCTTCAATCTTTGCAATTACCTCCCGGTCATGACCTGCACCCATAGATTCTGCCAGCTGTTCAGCTGGATTTGACGGCAAAATATATGTAAGTCCAAAGGTCATCAGAGACAGCCCAAACAAAATAATCACAAGTGAAATCAGTCGTTTTATAATCTCTCTTTTCACTTTTTCAGCCTTTCTGTGCTACAATACAAAAACTCATCGGTAAAGGGCTGCCAGATATTTCCACCTGTATTTTATGAAATCCTGTTTCTACAAGTTTATTAAAATCCCAGTCAGGTCGATCTACCTGACTCATTGGCAATTTCTTTGCAATTTCATCCATAATGGAAAAATCTACATTTTCTTTATTATGTCGCGCATGGCACCCTTGTTCTTCTTTTTCATGTCCCCGCTGAAACTCATCATAGGCTTTCTGATACTTATCACTAAAAAAACGGCGATAATAATTTCCATCTTCCAGAATTAGAATTCCATCTTTTTTTAGAACCCTGTACGCTTCCTCATAAGCTTTATCTGCATGCTCCAGGTTCCAGAATACGTTTCTTGATACCACTGCGTCGAAGGAATTATCAGCAAATTCTAAGCTTTGCACATCCATCTGATGAAGTTCTGCTTTAAGTCCTTCTGTCTCCAGATTTCTTCTGACTTCTTCCAGCATTTTTGTGCTATAATCTACCGCAGTCACCTGAAATCCCATCGAAGCAAGCAAAGTGGTAAAAAAGCCAGCGCCACACCCATCATCTAATACATGGCATCCCGTTTTAAGAGAATTTTTGAAAATATTTTCCCATCTCTCTCCAGGTTCTGTTTTTCTTTCTTCCATACTGGCATCTGAAAATCCTCCAGCTCTCATATCCCAATATGACTGAATATTCTTTAACAATTCTGCCATTTGTGTTTATCCTTTCCAATAGCATAAACTTCTGCCAAATCAGGGAATTCATGTAATAAAAGCGTGAAAAAGCCGCTGCTAACGCAGCGGCTTAATGACATAATAATCCTGTTATATAAAACCAACCCCTATACCGTGCCCCGCAGCAAAAGTTCTTCATTCTGGCCGGTATTCTGGCTCCAGTGTCATCATAATGCTTTCCCTTCCCGATAAAAATTCAGTGGTTTCGAAAGCTTACTCAACTGTTACAGCTACGGCATAGCACAGGATTTTCACCTGTTTCCCGTTTGACCTGCTAGAATTTATTTTAATTTCCACCAGGCACCAAAATGGTCGTTTTATTCAATTCTCAACACAACATCGAAAAGTATAATACAGCATTTCCTGTTTGTCAATCAGAATGTATCAGGCCTCTATATCCTCAATATCCTCTCCATCCGGTACCGGCCAGATATTGATACAGTTTGGGGTCTCGATCTTACGTGGTTTGCCCTTCATCATAATGATGTTCTTCTCGTAGTCAACCTTGAAGGTTGTAATGCTGTTGCTGGAGTGGTTGGCAACGGCAATGTGCTGATTATCCGGGAAAATAACAAGGTCTTTCGGATAATCACCACTTACAGGAAGAACAAATTTACGATTCAGAAGACCAGTCTCACCATCTACCTCAAACATACCTACTGTATTCTCACCTGCTGTAGTGCAGAATAAATGCTTGCCATCCGGTGCAAGAGCAAGACCTGATGCGGCATTATGAGATACGCTTCCGTCTTCCTTCTTCGCAAGGGTGGAAACACTTTGAAGCAGCTCAAACTCCGGAGTATCACCCTCTCCATTGTAGCTGTACACTTTAATCTCATTGCTCAGCTCAAACAGAACATATGCATAACGTCCATCTGCGCTGAAACGGATAATACGCGGTCCGCTCTCTCTCGGGCAGCGGACAATATCAACAAGCTCCAGCTTATCTGTGCGCTTATTGATCCGGTAAACCTTGATCTGGTCAATTCCATTATCTACTGCGCAGAGATATTTATTATCCGGAGTAGGACGTACACAGTTTACGTGAGGACGGAAGTTACGCTCTGCAACACTTCCAAGACCAGTGTGGAAAACACCGTCCATAACACTTCCAAGACGTCCATCCTTATGAGTGTGTACAACGGTTACCTTTCCATCGTGATAACCTGCTACGTAAAGATATTTGCCATCTACGTCTGTAGCAAGGAAACAACCTCTCATGCCATCAATATCCACGCTGTTGATACGTGCCAAATCGCCATTATGATCACGCTTGAATACCGCAACGCCCTCATCCTCGATAGAATAAAGGTATTTTCCATTCTTGGATACCGCAGTATAAGACGCATTACTTACTTCCACTTCACTTCTCTCTGTGAGAGTACCTTCTTCCAGGTTCACGTCATAAACCTGAATTCCCTTGCTGGTTCCGTGAGTATAGGTTCCTACATAAGCCACATATTTCTTACCCATTTGTCTAGCCTCCTACAGTCTCTTTCTGGAAACCGTCCGTTCACGCTGTTCTTCCGATCTTTTTTACAGCGTAGCGGGTCACTGTGCAGCTCTGAATATTACTGCATTCTCTATATCAGTAAATCCTCTGCCACGGTTCATTTATTACAGCCGCATTTTATTACAGCAACTCGTATTCTGGTTTCTTTTATGTAATTGTGTCTAAATTATACCACACACATTTTCAAAGAACAAGCTTTACTGCATCCAGAGTTTCCATAATAATTTCATCTGTATGAGCCGCTGACAGGAACATGGCTTCAAACTGGGACGGAGCCATATGAATTCCCATATTCAGCATTTTTTTGAAATATTCTGCAAATGCCACTGTGTCAGAAGATTTTGCAGAAACATAATCTACAACAGGCTGTCCCGTAAAGAACAGGCTTCCAAGAGAGCCCACATAATTCATCTGGTAATTCAGACCTTTTTCTTTCACGATTTTTCCCATTCCACCGTAGAGAAGCTCTCCCTTTTTCTCCAGTTCCGTGTAAATTTCCTGATGGTCATACAAATATTTCAGCTGGGTAAGCCCGGCAGCCATAGCTACCGGATTTCCGCTTAAAGTACCTGCCTGATATACTTTTCCTGCCGGTGCAACCAGTTCCATCACATCTCTTCTTCCACCATATGCACCTACCGGCATTCCGGCACCAATGATTTTACCGTAAGTAACCAGATCCGGTGTTACACCAAAGTACTGTGCTGCGCCGCCAAATGCAAGTCGGAATCCGGTGATCACCTCATCAAAAATAAGAAGGGCATGGTATTGGTCGCAAAGAGCGCGAAGTCCCTGCAGAAATCCTTCCCTTGGCGGAACTACGCCCATGTTGGCTCCAACTGCTTCCACGATCACTGCTGCCACCTGACCCTCTGCCTGCTGAAAAAGAGTCTCCACACTGCCAAGATCGTTGTAAACTGCCAGCATAGTATCCTCTGTACAGCCTTTTGGAACACCGGCACTGTCCGGCACACCACTTGTCATCACACCGGAACCTGCGCTTACCAGCATGGCATCACTATGTCCATGATAGCAGCCTGCAAATTTGATGATCTTATTTTTCCCCGTATAACCTCTTGCCACACGGATTGCACTCATAACAGCCTCTGTACCAGAATTGACCATTCGGATCATATCCACATGCGGGATTCTGTCACAGATAAATTCAGCCATTTCCACTTCAATCTCTGTAGCGCATCCAAAGCTCAGGCCTTTTTCACAGGCCTTCAGAACGCTTTCCCGTATTGCAGGGAAATTGTGTCCCAGGATCATTGGTCCCCAGGAATCTATGTAATCAATATAACGGTTGCCATCTACATCATAAATATAGCAGCCATCTGCACGTTCAATAAATCTCGGTGCTTCTCCAATAGCGCCATATGCACGCACCGGACTGTTTACACCACCAGGGATTCTTTTTACCGCTCTCTCAAAAAGCTTCTCAGACTTTGTCATTATCCGATTCTCCCTTCCTCTATCATTTTTGCAATTTCTTCTGCAAAATAAGTGATATAAATCTGGGCACCTGCACGATAAGCTCCCACAGCCATTTCTCCAATGATCCGCTCTTCATCGATCCAGCCCATCTTTGCCGCTGCCTTCACCATGGCATACTCACCGCTTACGCTATAGGCAGCTACCGGAACATTCACAGCCTTGGAGATCTCAGATACCATATCAAGATAGGACATGGCAGGCTTCACCATAATAATATCAGCGCCCTCTTCAATATCCATAAGAGCTTCTTTCATTCCCTCTCTTCTGTTGTGGAAATCCATCTGATAGCTCTTGCGGTCTCCAAAAGCAGGAGCACTTCCGGCTGCATCACGGAATGGGCCATAGAACGCAGAAGCGTATTTCACCGCATAAGACATGATTGGAATATTGGTATAACCGCCCAGATCCAGTTCTTTACGGATAGCAGCTACACGTCCGTCCATCATATCGGAAGGCGCGATCATATCAGAGCCAGCCTGCGCATGAGACAGAGCTGTTTTTGCCAGAAGATCCAATGTCTTGTCGTTGTCAACATCATGGCCGCAAAGAACGCCGCAGTGACCGTGGGAGGTATATTCACACATGCACACATCTGTCACATAATACATCTCTGGAAATCTGCTCTTTGCTTCCCGAAGTGCCTTCTGTACAATACCATCCTGCGCGTAAGCGCCGCTTCCGACTTCATCCTTATGATCCGGGATTCCAAAAAGCATAATGCTGTTTACCCCTGCTTTTTCCAACTGCTCCAGCTTATAAGGAAGACGATCCAGACTGTAACGGTACTGTCCTTCCATGGAAGGAATCTCTTCCTGGATTCCATTTCCTTCCAATACAAACAGCGGATAGATAAGAGAAGATTTGTCCATTCTGGTCTCTCTCACCATTTTTCGTAAATTCGCACTACCCCTTAATCTTCTAGGTCTCTTAATCAGTTCCATTTTTCTTCTCTCCTCTTCAGTGTCTCAACCAGTTCGATCAGACTGTCGATGGTTGCTTTTTCTGACATATATGTCTGCATTCCATAAGAATCCGCCGCTGCACGAGTCTGTTTTCCAATACATGCAGCACGAACCCTGGAATAATCAAGTCCTTTGGTACTCTCTACAAAGCCTTTCACTGTGGAAGCGCTGGTAAATACAGCCAGGTCAATGGCTCCCTCTTCAAATTCTTTTTTCTCATTAATAAGAGGACAGCTTACATATCCGGTCTCATAAGTCGGAACATCATCCACCTGTGCACCTGTTTTTTTCAGTTCTTCTGCCAGCTCCTTGTTTCCAAGGGAGGCTCTTGGAATCAGAATCTTTTCTGTTCCATTTAAAAGAGCGCCAAGTTCTTTTCCAAGGGTATTTCCATCATAAACAGAAGGCATGAAATCCGGATAGATTCCTCTTTCCAGAAATTTCTTCTTTGTGCCCTCACCGATCACCGCGATTTTTGCATTTCCAAGAGAACGCAGGTCGATCTTCTTTTTCTCCATTTGCCTGAAGAAAACTTCCACGCCTGCAGGACTTGTAAATACCAGCCAGTCATAGCTGCGGATATGAGAAAAGGCCTGGTACAGTCTGCTCTGATCCTCCAGAGGGATAATACTGATGGATGGAAGTTCCAGTACTTCTGCACCTTTCTCCCGAAGAAGGGCCGCAGTTCTGGAAATATTCTCCTTTGGCCGGGTGACAAGGATCTTCCAGCCTGCCAGAGGTAATTTCTCATACCAGGCAAAATCATCTGCCAGAGTGCAGACCTTTCCTACCACAATAATGGCCGGTGTCTGGATCTTCGCCTGATCAGCCGCAGCTTTCAGGGTACCAACAGTAGCTACCACTCGTTTCTGGCCTGCTGTGGTTCCTTTGGACAAAACAGCGGCAGGCATATCCGGTTCCATACCAGCTTTCATAAGGCCATTGCAGATATCCTCCATGGCAGTGATTCCCATAAGAAAAACAAGAGTTCCCTTTGTATGCACCAGTGCCCCAAAATCAATGTCGTACTCCATACCCTTGCGTTTATGTCCGGTGATAACATGGACAGAGGAACAGAAATCCCGGTGTGTCACAGGAATCCCATTGTATGCAGGTACGGAAATCGGGGAGGTCACACCAGGAACTATTTCATAAGGAATACCCTCCTTTGTAAGAAGCTCCAGTTCCTCTCCTCCTCGTCCAAAAAGGAAAGGATCGCCGCCTTTCAGGCGTACTACCCGGTTGCCCTTTTTTGCCTCATCCGCAAGAACCTGGTTGATCTTCTCCTGGGACATGGTATGGTGGCCGGCTCGTTTTCCCACGTTAATCAATTTTGCAGAAGCAGGAATTCTGGTCAGGATTCCCTGTCCTACCAGGCTGTCATAAACAACCACATCTGCCTGTTCCAGCACCTGGGCACCTTTCATTGTAAAAAGTCCCACATCTCCAGGGCCAGCTCCCACCAGCCAGACTTTTCCCGGTTCTTTTTTGTTGTCTTCCTGCAAGCCGGACTCTTTGTATTCCACTTTGCAGCGCTCCTGCAGTTCTTTTGCAAGAGAAGTTCCCAGTTTTTCTGCATCTGAAGGATTTCCGGTTTTATATCCTTTCAGGTAATGTCCGGTTTCTTCCTCGTAATAAAGGCCGGTAAGTTTCAACTGACCATCTTTGATTTCTCCATAGGCTGCCACAGGAGAAGTACAGCCTCCGTTTAAATATTTCACAAAGGCACGCTCCGCTGCTGCCGCCTGGTGTGCCTGCAGATCGTCATATCCTTCCAGATATTCATAATCCAGCCCTTTTCTTCCCTGGACAGCCAGGATTCCCTGACCTGCTGCCGGAACCATTTCTTCTGTATCAAAATACCGGCTGATTCTTTTTTCAAGTCCCAGACGCTTCAACCCTGCGGCTGCAAGAACTAACCCAGCATAATCTCCGTTATCCAGCTTCTCCAGTCTTGTCTGAAGATTTCCACGAATGCTTTTCACATTCATATCCGGATAAATTTCTTTCAGCTGCAGTTTTCTTCGAAGACTGGAACATCCGATGGGTTTGGATGGATCCAAAGTATAGCAGCCTTCTGGAAGAACCAGTACATCCCTTGCATCTTCACGTCTGGAAAAAGCAAGTATGGGAAGTTCCTCTGAGATTTCCATTGGCATATCTTTCAGACTATGAACCGACAACTGGCTTCTTCCTTCCAGAAGCGCCCGGTCCAGTTCTTTTACAAACAGACCTTTTCCTCCGATTTTATCAAGTGTACGGTCCAGAATTTTATCACCTGTGGTCTTCATAGTAAGAATTTCCACATCTGTTTCCGGGTGCTTGCAGACAATATAGTCCCTCACCATCTGGCTTTGCAGTACGGCAAGCTTGCTTTCCCTGCTTCCGATCACAACTTTTTTATTCATAACTATCCTCATCTTTTTCCAGTTCTTCCAGAAGTGCCTGCATTTTTTCTCTTACTGCCTTAGCCTTTTTGTGATTGACACCGCTGGCCGTGATTCCCACTACAATATCATCCTTCAGACAAATTCCGGGAAAGTAAAAATCGCACAAATTCTTATCACTTGCAACATTTACATAAATTCCCTCTTCTTTACAGATACGGTAAATTTCCTCATTTAACTCACTGTTATTCGTAACAGCCAGCACCATATAAGCCATAGAGAAATCTGATTTTTTCACAGGGCGGGGCTGGATCTGAATTTTTCCCAGCTTGCCCAGTTCCCAGAGATCTGCTGTCATCTTCGGTGCGATTACTGTAATATTCCTGGTAAATAATAATAATGCTTTCACTCTTCTTGTAGCAATGGTTCCCCCACCCACTACCACAATATTCTTATCCGATAAATCCACATACAGTGGAAAATAACGCTTATTTTTCATATGTTTTCTCCAGTCCTGCTACACATTCCAGAAATGCCTGTTCATTCATGCTGTCCCTGAGTCCAAACAACATTTTGTTTACAACCTTTTCCATTGCACGGTCCACTGCACTCAACAGCTGCTCTTTTTCCTGCTCTTCCATATGAGTGTTTTTCAGAGGCTTCATAATTCTTAAATTAAAATCATTTACTGCATTTTCTTTAATTTCCTGTATACGCGGGATCAGATTTTTCCCTTCCAGCCATTTAAAAAATTCATCCATCTGCTCACGGACGATTTTTCCAGCTGCCTCCAGATGTTCCTGAAGCTCGGCAGGCTTCTCATCCGTTTTGAAGCTGTCCATATCATATAAAGTCACACCTTCAAACCTGCCCACCTCCGGTTCAATATCTCTTGGAACCGCCAGGTCAATAAGTACAATGGTTTTCTCCAGTTCCAGATCCTCAAACAGCTCTTCGCGCAAAGTGAAGTTTGGACTTGCCGTGGCGCTTACCACAAGATCGCATTTTGGCAGATATTCCATTCGTTCTCCATAATTAATTCTTTTACAGCCAAAAGGAATGCTTACCATACCACTTCGGTACTGGCGGACTGTTACTGTTACATCTGCTCCGCTCTCCATTAGGGTCTGAGCTGCCACCTTTCCCATCTCACCGTTTCCGATCACCATACAGACCTTTTCTTTTACTGAATAGCCTTGTTTTTCCAGCATTTGTATAGCCTGATGGATCACAGATGGATTTCCATGGGAAAATGGGACTTCTGTTTTGATCTTCTTGCCTGCTGTCACGGCCATTCGAAAAAGTACCTCAAGAGCTCCGTCTGTGGTAAAATGTTCTCTGGCAATTCCAAGGGCGTCCTTTACCTGCGTCAGGATCTGGTCTTCACCCAAAATCTGGGATTTCAGCCCTGATGCAAGATAAAACAGATGTTCTACAGCGTCATGACCTTCCCGTTTTATAAAATACTTCTCGTATTCTCTGTTCTGTATTTTTTTTAATCTGCAAAGCTCTTCATATAAAGAAATCTCAGTTTCCTCATCAACGCTTGCCCAGACTTCCAGGCGGTTGCATGTGGACAGGATAATGCAGCCGTTGATTCCAGGCTGCTCTTTTATTTTCTCCATTGCCTCTCCTGCATTTTTTCTGGTAAATGCAAATAAGGCTCTTATATCTATGGGAGCCATACTATGGTCGATTCCAATCATGGAAATACTCATCTTATGTAATTCTCCTTAAAAACATTTTGCTTTGGCGTTTTGTGTTTCTATCTTTTTTCCGCCACCGCTAATTTTACTAATTTGCAGGGAGATTGTCAATAAAACAACAATGAAAAACTTCCAGGCGGTTCGATTATGGGCTACTTATCCGTCTGGAAGTTTTCTTATATTCTTCTTATCTTTTCATTCCCTATGAGTGCCTCTAACCACCTGAATGCCTCTGTCTTCCAGCATTTCACAGATACGGGTTATTCTTGGGCACTCTTTTTTGCCGTCGATCAGACAACATACACCAACATGCATAACTTTTATGTCTTCACTGACCAGCCTGTCAATTTTTTCCAGAATTCCTTTGTCATCATCTGGTTCTGCAGGATTCATACTTTTACATCCATTGCATGTCATCATTGCTGCCAAACAGGTATCCTGGGAATATTCCTTAAAAAAGGCCTCCCGTTCCATAAAAGCCTTCAGACATCCCACCCTGGCACAGACATCGTTGGAATGAAGACAGGTCAAAGTTCCGATCTTTGTCATTTTTCTCACCTTTTAACTCTTGTGCCTGTTTATTTTATAAGAACAAAATATGCATTTTCCCCTGACTGTCATAGACAACTTCTGATTCCACCTTATAAATCCGTCGGATCAGCTCCGGTGTCAAAACTTCCCCAGGAGTACCCTCCCCCTCCAGAACACCGTCTTTTAAAACATAAATCCGGTCGCAGTATGCAGCTGCAATGTTCAGATCATGAATTGCAGAGATCACGGTAACATCCAGATTCTTTACCAGCTTCATCAGCATGATCTGATGAGTGATATCAAGATGATTGGTAGGCTCATCCAGGATCAGGGCAGGCGTCTGCTGTGCAAGAGCTCTTGCAAGAATCACGCGTTGCTGCTCGCCTCCTGATAAAGTGGAAAAGCTGCGGTCTGCAAATTTGTCCATCTGAACGGTTTTCAGCGCTTCCTCTACGATCCGGTAGTCATCTGCATTGTCTCTTTCCAGAGTTTTTTTATGAGGCGCACGCCCCATCAAAACTACTTCTCTTGCGCTGAAATCAAAATTATAGTAATTGTGCTGGGCTACCACCGCCATTTTCTTTGCGGAGCTTTTTGCATTCATAGCATAAAGTTCTTCCCCATCAAGATATACAGCTCCGGAATCTGCCTTTAATACACGGTAAATACATTTCAGCAAAGTGGACTTTCCACTTCCGTTAGGTCCAATGATTCCCACCAATTCCTTATCTCTGGTTTCAATGGAAATTCCCTTAAGGATTTCTTTTGCCTGAAAATTTACCCGGATATTTTCTGTGGTTATTTTCATCCCTTTTTCCCTCCGAAACCATAAGATTTGCGAACCAGTAAATAGATAAAACAAGGCGCTCCAATAATGGAAACCAGAACACCGATAGGCATTTCTGAGTTTTTCAGGATCACACGGCACGCCACATCACACCAGATCAGAAAGGAACTTCCAAGCAGAGCACTAAGGGGAATCAGGCGGCAGTGATCTGTTCCAAACAAGATTCTTACCACATGAGGAATCACCAGACCTACAAAACCGATCACTCCGGCACAATACACGGCAAATCCTACCATCACAGAAGAAAGAATCAGATATGCAGTCCGAAATCTGTGCAGATCTGTTCCCAGGGTAATAGATACTTCATCGCCCAACAGCATCAGATTCAAATTCCTGTACTGCGTCCAGAAAAGCACTACACACACCAGCGTCACAGGAAGCATCACACTTACCCTTGACCAGTTGGCCCCGGCAAGACTTCCCATGGTCCATTTCATAACCTCTGTGGCACCATTTTTGTCATTTGTTATGTAGATCACAAAATTGGAAAAAGCAGAACAGACTGCGCTGATTGCCATTCCTGCAAGAATCAGCTTCGCCGATGTTGCTTTGCCTCCCATATTGGCAATTGCAATAACCGCAAAGGATGTGAGCATGGCTCCTATAAATGCGCAAAGCCCTACGGAGTTTCCTCCAAGGAAGCTGCCGATTCCAAGCATGATCGCCAGAGTTGCCCCGAAAGAAGCACCAGAAGAAATTCCAAGTACATAAGGATCTGCCAAAGGATTCTGCACAATTGCCTGCATGACCACGCCACACACAGAAAGAGCCATACCTACCGCCAGTGCCAGAAGAACCCTTGGAAGCCGGATCAGCCATACAACATCATGAATGGCCCCCTCAGAGTAGGAGGCCATACTTTTTATGTGGAATATTTTGTACAGAATCACGCTGTATACATCTTTCAATGACAGATCTGCATTTCCAAATGTAACAGCTGCCAGAATGGAAAAAACCAGAAATGCGGCAAGTCCCACAAGAGCTGTTGCATAGATAGATGAACGAAAAATTTTCTCTTTTTTCACTGTTTTTTCCTCAATATATCCATTCCACAATCCAATTAATCAATTGCAACATCTGGATATAATCCCTTAGCAAATGTTTCCACTCCGTCCTGGGTACGGGTTGCACTTGCGTACATTTCGCTGAGCATAATTGGATATACACGGCCATTCTTTACTGCGTCAAGGCTCTGGAGGGCTTCATCATCCTGGATCACGGCCATCTGGCTTTCCAGAACACTCTGTGGATCGTCACCTGCATATGGCATGTATACCACAAAGATCACATCCGGGTTTGCTGCAATAATGTCCTCTTTTCCAACGGTAGAAGCATCTGGATTTGCAAGAGTTGCACCTAACTTGGTTACCATATCTCCTCCGAGACTGCTTGCGCCATAGTTTGTAATGTCCTCACCAAGTGGCTCAAGAACCATTACTGTAGGTTTCTCTTCTACATCTTTTGTTGCCTCAAGTGTGTTGTCAATTACAGCTTTGATATCGTCAACAATTGCTTCTGCCTTATCCTGTACGTCAAAAATCTTACCAAGGTTCAGAATATCTGTATATTCATTTTCCAGTGTTCTCTCACCGCCTGGACGGGTATTAGAGTTATAATAAGTGTTGCAGCCTTTATCGATCCAGTTGGTTACATTTCCAAGGTTCTTATCAGAAAACAGGGAACTCCAGGAAAGGATCATATCTGGCTCCAGCATAGTGACAGTTTCAAGGGATGGGGTAAATTCATCAAGATAATTTGTTTTAGAAAATGCTTCTTTCAGATCATCCGGAACTTCGTTGTCAAGACCTGCAGTTGCAACAAGGCGGTCCTCAAGTCCAAGTGCCAGCATTGTCTCAATGCTGCCCTGATATACTGCGATAACCTTTTCCGGTGCTTTTTCATAGATGGTTTCGATCTCGTTTCCATCGTAATCATAGGTAGTGATGGTTAAAGGATACTCGGTTCTGGTCTCACCCTCAGAAGCATCCTCTTCCTCGGAAGCATCTGCAGTCTCTTCAGTCGGCTGGTTATCCTCTTTGATGGTCTCAGAGTCTGCACGCTCTGCTGCATATACTGCAGGCGCTGCGGACATGGTCATAGCAGCAACCATCATCATAGCCATGATTCTTGTAGTTAAAACTTTGTTTTTCATTTCTTTTCCTCTCTTTTCGTTTGTTTTCGTAACCGAAAAGATGGGGCTTCAAAAAGCGTCACTGCTACCCGTGACTTAAAAGGCACTTTTTACGGAAGCTCCTCTTCTTACCTTCGTCAAGCAGGTTTCCTGACTCGCAGGTAGTAACAGCATGGCTTCCCTTCTCACGCATATACGCAATGGTTTTCATAAGCCAGCCTTCCTGTATACAGTGGCCGCAACCGTTCAGGCGTTGCACCTGATTCCCTCTCACAGCGAAATCGCCGTTCACTTAACTGGTATTCAATTACTTCAACAGTCTAGCATATCTCTTCTTTAAAAACAACAATATTATTACCAATTTGCAAATTTTTTGGTCAATTATCTGGCAGTTTTTATATGCTCTACAAACAGCCTCCGAATGCTTTCGTATTCGCCAAGACCCTTCAAAACAGTTTCTACTTTATAGCCTTTCGCTCCGATCACATTTTTCCAGGAATCCGCTTCCTCCCCTGCCATATCATTCTTGGCATGGTCACCTGCCACGATCATAAATGGTGCGATCACAACTTTCTTGGCATCGCTTTTCTCCAGCTGGTTCAAAGCCTGGTCAATTTCCGGATAACCCTCTACGGTTGCCACGATCACATTTTCATATCCCATATCTTTGAATCTGTAATCAAGAGCGGCATAAACCGTATTTGCATAATGCTCTGTTCCATGACCCATAAGCACAAGTGCAGTCTTCTTATCCTGAATTACAGGAAATACATCTGTAATTGTTTTTACCACATATGCATTGTCTTCTTCTGTGGTAAGCAGCGGATTGCCGAATTTCACAGACTGGAAGTGATTAGCAGCTGCAAGAACGTCTGCTTTCATAAGATCGTTCTCCACTCCATTCATTACGTGAGTTGGCTGAACGATCACCTCTTCGATTCCGTCCTGTGCCATGCGCTCCATAGCTTCTTTCACGTTATCATAATGAATGTGATCCCGTTTTTCAATCTTCGCCAGGATCATCTTGCTTGTCCAGGCACGATAAATCCTGTACTGGGGAAAAGCGGCTCCAATTGTCTCTTCAATTGCGTCAATAGTCACTTTTCTGGTATCCTCATGGCTGGTTCCAAAGCTTACCACAAGAATTGCTTTCTTGGTGAGATTACCCATTCTCTTACCTCCATAGTTTTATTTTTACACTGTAATTATAAGGTAAAAATAAATTTTTTCAACTCAATTTTTAATAGCTTTAGCGTCTTGTCCTTCCTTTTTATTTATGGTAAATTTTACCTTGGAGGTGTTACTTTTATATGAATAAAGAAAATCAGTCTAAGATCATAGAACTTGTAAGACAGACAAAGCCACTGATCTTTCAGGAAATGACACATGAAAAGGTTACAGAAAAAGGAGCTGCAGATTACGTCACAAACGTAGATGTAGCTGTGCAGAAGTATCTGAAAGAGGCGCTTGGAAATGAATTTCCGGATATCGCACTGATTGCCGAAGAGAAAGAGAACCTTGGGCTGGATCCGGATAAATCATACTGGATTCTGGATCCCATTGACGGGACTACCAATCTGATCCGGGATTATCACTTAAGTGCAGTTTCTCTTGGGCTTTATGAAAATGGGGAAATTACTTTCGGTGTAGTTTATAATCCATTTACCGAAGAACTGTTCTATGGGGCAAAAGGGGAAGGTGCTTACCTGAATGGAGCTCCTATCCAGGTTTCTAACCAGCCGGAATTCAAGGACGCGGTAGTATCCTTCGGTTCTTCTCCTTATGAGAAAAACAGGGCAAAGGAATTGTTCCCGATATTTTATAATATCTTTATGAACTGTGCTGACTTCAGACGTACTGGTTCTGCTGCTCTTGATATCTGCTATGTGGCATGCGGAAGACAGCATGCTTATCTGGAGCAGAATCTGAAGCCTTGGGACTACAGTGGGGCTTCTATTATTTTAAGGGAAGCAGGCGGCGTCATCACAGACTGGGGAAATAAGGAGCTGCCTTATCTGGCTAACTCAGATATACTGGCTTGTGTGCCACAGTTCCGGGAGATTTTGCTGAAGCTTATAAATGCGTAACAAGGCTGCAGCCTGTTCTCAAAAGCTCTAAGTTCTCATATAAACACAGGCTCTAGCTCGTTGTTGCAAAAATGAAAGACACCACTTCAGATTTTTATCCATATAAAATCTAATAAAAATTGTTAGGTTTTATAAACGATCTGTTAAGGTGTCTTTTTTATTTAAACATATCTGCTTATATTCTTCCGCTTTTATTCTGCTGTATATTCACGCACTCTCAAGGGAATACCAAGCTTCTCTGCCACCTTGCGGCTTTTCTCAACATTTTCCTCGCCAATGCAGTCTACAACGGTAAATTTTACATTTTCTGTATACTGTTTGCAATCTTCTGCAAATTTCAACATGGCATCAAATGCTTTTTCTCCATAGGCCGGACGCACTACTTCATTGTAGGACTTTGCGTCTGGCATATTCAGACTGATGGAAACAATGTCTACAGCCTGACACACTTCCCTGGCTATAGAACGCTTATTGATCAGGTCACCAAGTCCATTTGTATTTAGACGTAACCTGATTCCCGGACAGAGCTTGCCATCTCGGTCTGAATGTGCAGGATATTTACTTCTTACATATTTGCTGACTGCGATCAGCTTATCTAATGCCATAGTCGGCTCCCCGTACCCGCAGAAAACAGCTTCCTTGTAACCGGAAAAATCAAACGCATCAATGGCCTTGTAGATTTCTTCCATTGTAGGTTCTTTCTCAAACCATAATGTTTTCGCACTGCCTACAGAATCACCGTTGTTTCGGATGCAGAAGGTACAGTTGCAGGGACATTTATTAGTTAAATTAAAATACACTTCATGATTATAACAATAAACAATATCAGCCATTATTCACTCACTCCTCCATAATTCGTGTTACGCCTCTCGCCATTCACAGCAGCTGTTTCATTTTTCTATTTTACACAATTCCTCAAGATATTTCTCGAAGCAGACTCCGTCATTTCGGTCCGTGCCCTCCTGTACAGTTTCCGCGATTGCTTTGGAAAGGAATTTTACTGCCAGCTCTACACAAGTCATCATAGACATTCTCTTCACTAACCCTGCACTGAGTACAGAGGCAAACAGATCACCGGTTCCCGAATAGCTGCCCCCGGTCTTTGGGGCAAAACACCAGTAGACCTGACCATTTTCCACCACCAGATTTCCCATCTGCATAGAGTTCTTCTTATTCCTATCTGAAATTAGCGCAGGTGCTGCTTTCTGCTCTTTCACATATTCGATTCCCGTAATTACAGCTGCCTGTAAACAATATTCATTTGCCAGCTTCTCGCCGATTTTTTCAATCTGCTCCAGACGTTTCTCCCCATCCAGTTCCATAAGCCCTGCATATCTTTTTTCCATCTCTTCTTTCCCATACAAAAGAAGCAATGCTTCTGTCAGATTAGGGGTGATCACCTGTGCACTTCTCACCAGCTGGACCATCCGTTCCCGCAAACCTTCTGTATAAATCCCATAAGCACCGCCATTATCTCCCATAACCGGATCCACCAGCACCACGGTCTTCTCTTTCCGGAATCTTCTGAGAAAATCCAGGATCTTATCTGCCTGCTCCTCGTCAGCCAGAAATCCTGTATAAATTCCATCCGGGGAAAATCCCCGTTTCTCCCATTCATCCATGATCTGTTCCATGTGCTCTGTATAATTGTCACAGAAATAGGAAGGATAACCGGTCTGGTTGCTGAGTACTGCTGTTGGCAGCGGTACAGCCTGCACGCCCATCACCGAGATCACCGGAATTGCCGCTGTCAAGGAACATTTTCCAAGCCCTGACAAATCCTGAATTACCGCTATTTTTTTCAAATATATCACTCCTGATTTTTATTGTAAATTTTTCGTTTATATTATAAAATATCATCTAAGTGTATGTACAGAAATATCCAAATTCAACTTTTTTAGAAGGGACAGTTTTATGTTAGACATTGAAAAGAATCAAAACCGCACTACGCATCTTTATATGGAAGTTTACGAATACTACCGGAAACTGATCCTGGATGGGAAAATGACACCCGGAAGCAAAATGCCTTCTCTCCGCAAGTGTTCCCAGGAGCTGAAGCTTTCCCGCACTACTATTGAAACTGCCTATCTTCAGCTTGCCGCAGACGGCTACATTATGGCAAAAGCCCAAAGCGGCTATTATGTCACAGAGATTGCCTCCCACCAGCATAAAAACAACCAGCCGGGTACTCATAAAGAAACTCATTACCGCTATGACCTGGCATCTTCAGGTGTAGATAAAGAAAGCTTTCGTTTTGACCTGTGGAGCCGTTACATGAAAAGCGCCCTCCGGCAGAATGAACGCATGCTGACCTACGGCGAACCCCAGGGGGAAGCGGATTTCCGGGAAACTTTGTCAGATTACATCCGTGAGAGGCGGAACATTCTTTGTTCACCGGATGATATTGTAGTAGGCGCCAGTTTCCAAAGCCTGCTGCAGATTCTCTGTCCTCTTATCCATGAAGTATATCCGGAATTTCACCGGGTATCCTTTCCAACCCCTTCTTTCGTTCACGGAAGCACAGTTTTCGGGGACTATGGATATGAGATCTGTTACCGTAACAAAGACTGTGATGTGGTCTATGTTTCTCCTGCACACATGACAAAGTGGGGCGAAATCATGCCGGTAAAGCGCCGTCTGGAGCTTTTGAAATATGCAGATGAACGCCATCATCTGGTAATCGAAGATGATTTCGAAAACGAATTTGTCTATTTCCAGAAGCCTACACCCTCCCTTTTCGGACTTTCCGGAGGACAGGGCGTAGTTTACATTGGTTCATTTTCCAGATTGCTGCTGCCTTCTATCCGTATCAGCTTTATGATCCTGCCTCCTGAGCTTCTCAACGCTTATAAAAAGAAAGCCGGATTTTACAACCAGACTGCTTCCAAGGCAGAACAGATTGCCCTGTGTCAATTTATCCGGGACGGTCATCTTGCTGCACAGACCAGAAGGCTGAAACGACTTTATTCTTCCAAATTAAAACAGCTTCGCAGCTCAGTCCGTCAGGTATTTGGCACTGGCTGTCAGATTCAGGTGGGCGCAGCCGGTACCAGTCTGGCTCTTACTTTGCCTTATGAAAAAAGCGGGGATGAATTAAAAAAACAGGCTTCTGAAAAAAGCCTGCATTTACAAATTTTAAAAGAAAGTGAAAAAGATGTGACGGTACTTATGTCCTGCTCTTCCATGCCAGTACAGGATTTCATCCCGGCCTGTGAACTGCTGAAGTCTGTAGTTTTTGACTAAACAGACAGCGTATACTTTGCCATTTACCATAGACAGAGTATACGCCGTTTTTTTATCCCCGGTTGTTGTCAATCATATACAGCAAGGCATTACAGATGCACGCTGCAATATTTGATCCACCCTTACGCCCGCGGGCTACAATGTACGGTACATCTGTATGCATGATCAGTTCCTTGGACTGCACCACATTCACAAACCCCACAGGCACACCGATGATCAGCTCCGGATCCAGCTTTTTCTCCTCGATCAGCTCATAAAGGCGAACCAGTGCTGTAGGTGCATTTCCAATGGCAAAGATCAGCTTTTTATCCAACCCGGCCGCCTTGTCCATGCTGGCTGTGGCACGGGTGGAACCATTTTCTTTCGCAATCTTCGCCACATCCTCATCTGACATAAAGCAGTAAACCTCACCGCCATACCTTGCAAGGACGCGTTTATTGATTCCTGCTTTTGCCATCTGGGTATCGGTTACAATACAGGCGCCATCTTTAATTGCCTGAATCGCTTTTTCCACTGCGTTTTCGGAAAAACAAAGATTTTTCGCATAATCGAAATCAGCGCTTGTGTGAATACATCTCTTTACCACCAGCTCTGTTCCCGGGAGCAGAGGGGTATCACCAAGCTCCTCTGTGATAATCTCAAAGCTTCTTTTCTCTATGTCCATTGGTTTTACATTTTCCAGTTCTACCTTCATATTTATACCCCCTCTTCCAGGATTTCATATATTTTCTTCATATCCAGATGTTTCCGGAGCTCTGCTGCCAGAATATCATACTGGGTTTCCTTAAATGCCTGAAAATCCATTCCAGTCATTCCGGATACGTCCAGCCCTTTCTTTTCTCCAATGATCTGTACAACTGCCTCAGCTACTGCCTCTTTATCGAAAACACCATGGACATAAGTTCCGCACACATTATCAAGATAAGCACCATCCGCCTTTCTCTCTCCGGTTACGCTATCCTGAATATTTGTAGATGGCTTTGCATCTCCCTTCAGGGCAGTCTCACCCATATGGATCTCATATCCTTCCAGAGCAGTATCACTAAGCTTTGCAAACGCACCAGTCAGCTGGCTAAAGGAGCCTTCCACTCTGGTTCTGGTCTTTTTCCTGGCAAAAACGGTATCCATTGGAAGAAGGCCCATACCTTTGATCGTTCCGCCAGCTTCCACTCCATGAGGATCGCTTAAAGTTTCGCCCATCATCTGATAGCCGCCGCAGATTCCAAAGATCAGCTTTCCTTTCGCAGCCTCCTTCAGGATCAACGCTTCCAGGCCATTTTCTCTCATCCACAGAAGATCTTCCATTGTATTTTTGGTTCCAGGCAGAATGATCATATCCGGATTGCCAAGCTCTGATGGATTTTTTACATAGCGAAGGGAAACTCCCTGAATACTCTCCAGCGGATTAAAATCTGTGAAATTAGAAATTCTGGGCACTCGGATCACCGCAATGTCAATCATGTCTACTGTCCGTTTTGTCTCAAAACGTTCCGTCAGGCTATCCTCATCCTCCACCTGAATATTCAGATAAGGAGCTACGCCTACAACCGGAATGCCGCTTCTCTCCTCCAGCATTTCCACCCCAGGATCCAGAATAGTTTTGTCTCCACGGAATTTATTGATGATCAGACCTTTTACCATCTCCTTTTCATCTTCTTCCAGAAGCATGACAGTTCCGATCAGCTGGGCAAAAACACCGCCACGGTCAATATCTCCCACCAGAAGAACCGGAGCCTTTGCCATTTTCGCCATACCCATATTTACGATATCATCACTTTTCAGATTGATTTCCGCCGGACTTCCGGCTCCCTCTATAACAATAATATCATTTTCTGCTGCAAGAGCATTGTAAGCCTTCATAATATCCGGCACCAGTTTTTTCTTATATTTGAAATAATCTCTGGCGCTCATGTTTCCCAGAACCTCACCGTTTACGATCACCTGGGAGCCTACATCGTTTGTAGGCTTTAAAAGAACAGGATTCATCAGAACAGAAGGAGCAATTCCGGCTGCTTCTGCCTGCATCACCTGGGCACGTCCCATTTCCAGACCTTCTTTTGTGATAAAAGAATTCAACGCCATATTCTGGGACTTGAAAGGTGCCACACGGTAACCGTCCTGTTTAAAAATTCTGCAAAGGCCTGCTGCCAGAAGGCTTTTTCCGGCATTGGACATTGTCCCCTGCACCATGATTGCTTTTGCCAAAATGTGTTCCTCCTTTTATAAAATCACATTTTCAACTTTGGTTCTATCTATTTCTTTCTATTTCTTTCTATTTCTTTCAATGCCCTGACAAGCTGCTGATTTTCTTCATGTTCCTTCACCGCAACCCTGTAATATCCTTTGGAAAGTCCGGTATAATTGCTGCAATCGCGTATCAGGATCTTCTTCTGCTCCAGCTTCTCATACAAATCCAGCGGACCTGTAAAAAACACATAATTTGCCTGAGATGGGTAAACCGGATAACCAAGAGCAGTCAATTGCTCTTTCAGGTAAGCTAGCTCTTCAAATGTCACCTGTCTGCCCTTTTCTACATATTCCGTTTCCTGTAATGCAGCCAGACCTGCTGCCTGTGCCATGGAAGAGACATTCCAGGGCTGACATACACCTTCTATTTTTTCCAGAAGTCCTTTATTTCCGCAAAGACCATAGCCAAGTCTCACACCTGCCATAGCATAGCGCTTTGTAAAAGCTTTCAGAAGAAACAGATTGTCATAGGTTTCCAGATATTCTTTTAGCGTATATTTTTCTGGTGATGGAACGAAATCCAGGAAGCATTCGTCCACAGCCATAAGAATATCAAGTTCCTGACAACGCTTCAGAATTTTTTCCAGCAACGGTTTTTCCACCAGAAGCCCGGTTGGATTATTGGGATTACACAGGAAAATAATGTCAATCTCTTTTGTCAATGCCTGTAAGAAGTCTTCCTCCAGCACAAACCCCTTTTTCCCATTCAGGGGAAAAAACTCCACCTGGCAATCCACACTATATAATGCCTGTTGGTATTCTGCAAAAGTCGGAGCCGGCACCAGAGCCCGTCTTGGATTCACCGCCCGGCAAAGGGAAAAGATCACCTCTGCAGCGCCGTTTCCGCAGATCACCTGATCCGGCTTCGTATTCTCATATTCTGCAATGGCTTTTTTTAAGGGAGTGCAGCCTACCTGGGGGTAGTCATTTATATGCTCCAGACTTTCAATGATCGCTTTTTTGATTCCCTCCGGGGTACCAAGAGGATTGCAGTTTGCTGAAAAGTCAATGCACCCCTGATGATGATACACATCACCGCCATGTATGTGTTTTTCCATTGTTGTCTCCATTCAAGTAATTGCACGCTCTAGATGTGCATCACAATTTTAAAACATACTTTAATCTTTTATTTGTTGCTGTTTTTTCAGCAAAATCTGCTATAACACAGTCTTCAGAAGAACACTCAGCCCGAAGAATAAAATTGCTCCCACAATACAGGTTGCATAAAGCAGTTTATTCGCTCTTGGAATATCCTCGATTTCAACCGGGCGGATCGGATCCCCGATCGTCGGTTTTTCATATAGCTTACCAAAATAATAAGCATTTCCTGCCAGCTGAACATCCAGTGCTCCTGCCATAGCCGCTTCTGTCTGGGCAGAATTGGGGCTTGCATGATTGCGGCGGTCTCTTCTGTATATTTTCACTGCATTTTTGGTATCCATTCCAACAAATACTGTGGACAATGCCATCAGCCAGCCGGAAATTCTGGCTGGAATATAATTCGCCACATCGTCAAGTCTGGCTGCACATCTTCCAAAATACAGATATTTATCGTTTTTATATCCAAGCATAGAATCCATAGTGTTGATGCCCTTGTACAAAAACATCAGGGGAATTCCACCGATTGCCATATAAAGCATAGGGGCAATAATTCCGTCAGAGGAATTTTCCGCAACCGTTTCCACAGCTGCCTTCGTCACTCCGATTTCTGAAAGTGCCTGTGTATCACGTCCCACGATCATGGAAACGGCATAACGCGCTTCCTCAATGGTTCCGTTTTTCAGGCGGTCATATACTTTCATACTTTCCACTTTCAATGATTTTGTTGCAAGCAGCTGTCCGCACCAGAAAGTCTCCAGTGCAAAGCCCAACCAGAAATTCCATTTATAAAACAGATGGATTACAACGTAAGGAATAAAAAAGGTAATAAAACAGACAAGGACAACTTCCAGAATGCCTCCTGCCCGCTCACCCTTATCTGTTTTCGGAAACACCTTTCGTATTCCTTTTTCCAGTATGCTGATCAGATTTCCTATAAGACATACCGGATGATATAGCCATCTTGGATCTCCCATAAGCAGGTCAAGAATAAAACCTGCCGGAAGAGTTAATAATCGTATCATTTTTGTAACTCCTTATACTCCAGACACTTTTTTAAAAATGCCTGTGGGATTTTCGGATTTGCGTAATAATATAAATGAGGAAAGCCAGCTAACAAATGATCAGAGCCGTGCATGCAGTCCCACCCGCGTTTGCTTTCCGGTTTGGAAGCATGAAATGCAGTTCCACAATTATCCGAATCAAAATAATGAAATTCATGGGCCGGACTTACTCCAAGATCTGACTCCCCAAGAATTACAGTTTCCTGTTTTCCATGGGAAATCCCCTGATTCTGCTTCAAAGTAATATAGCCAAACCGGGTCAGTCTGGGTGTGCGCCATACCTTACCCGGAATAACGCCTGCCATTTCATAGAATTTCCCATCCATTCCCTCCATGCTTTCGTGGAGATACATGAACCCACCGCATTCTGCAAGACAGGGCATTCCATCCTTTATGGCTGCCGCAATTTCCTGCCGCATAGAAAGATTCTCCTCCAATGCTTTTCCATTTAATTCCGGATACCCACCATAAAGAAGAAGTCCGTCCAGATTATCTGGTAAATGTCCGTCATGTACAGGCGAAAAAACCACCAACTCGGCACCCATGGAACGAAGAAGATCCAGATTATCCTCATAAAAGAAGCAGAATGCCTCATCTTTCGCAAGACCGATCCGAAGCTTCTTTGGGCTTTTCCAGGTATACACCTGACTCATTTCAGTCAATGCATCCACTTCTCTTTTCACCTTTTCAGCTATTGCACTGGTTCCAGCTGGCTGACATAGGGATCTCTCATCTGTCTTTTCCAACAATGGATATTCCAACATTGGTGCCTCATTGGCCAGTTTTAATATCTCTTCTATTTCCAGACTGTTCTCCAGCACTTCTGCCAGCTTCAAAAGTCGTCCCTTCAGTTCCGGGATTTCTTCTGGCAAAATCAGTCCCAGGTGTCGGCTCTCGATCACACAATCTTCCACCCTTGGCACATAGCCCAGCACCTTAATGCCAAGCTCTTCTTCTATCAGCTTTTTCATTCGGGGATAAAGCATGGGCGACATCTGATTAAAAATCACGCCTTTTATATGGCTGTCCTTTTTATATTCCATAAATCCTTTTATGTAAGCAGCAAGTGAAACACTCATTCCTTTGCTGTTTACGATCAGAAGCACAGGCGTATCCGTTACCCGGGCCAGATCATAGGCACTTGCTCTGGTTGTAATTCCTGCCACGCCGTCATAAAAACCCATAACGCCTTCCATCACTGCAATTTCACAGTCAGCACTGTTTTTTGCAAGAAGAGATCGGGTAATATCCTCTCCTGTAAAAAAAGTGTCCAGATTTCGGGATTTTGTACCAATTACCTGGGTATGGAACATGGGATCAATATAATCCGGTCCGCATTTAAAGGAGACTGTCTTTATCCCTCTGTTTACCAGTACCTGCAGCAGACCACAGGTGAGAAGTGTTTTTCCGCTTCCGCTGGCTCCTGCTGCAAGCAAGATCCTGGGTATTCTTTTTTTCATGATAGTCCTCCTCTTCTTTCCGCGCCAACAGCCTTTTTCTGCACTCTTAAGAAAACCACACCTGTCATATCCGCGCCCGGGGGCTCTGGCAGGTGATAATATAAATAGGATTCTCTCCCATCATTAGATGGTATTTTCCAATCTCTTTTGATCTGGAGGCTGTAAGCTGCACTGCTTCCTGATCTGCGAAATCGTATTCTTTCAATATGTCCAATGCCTCACTGATCGTCTCCAGCGTAATGCAGTTGATCACGATCCGCACATCCCGATTCTTTTCTAAAAGCAGGGCAACGATTTCTTTCAGATTTCCTGATGAACCACCGATAAACGCATGAGTAGGAACCGGCAGTTCTTTTAGTGCTTCCGGTGCCTCGCCCTTTATAATTTCCAGATTATCCGCTGCAAACCGCTGTTTGTTTTCGTAAAGAAGAGCCACCGCGTCATCCTTTTTCTCAACAGCGAAAACCTGTCCCTGATCTGCGCGAAGAGCCATTTCCACAGAAACAGAACCTGTTCCGGCACCTACATCATAACAGATGGAATCTTCTTGAAGACGAAGCTTGGAAAGGGAAATACATCTCACCTCTTCTTTTGTCATAGGTGCTTTTCCACGGATAAATTTCTCATCTGGAATTCCATGAGTGGAAAATGCCGGTCTGGCTTTTTCATTAAAAGCACAGACAACGCTCAATGCCTGACCCTCATAGAAAGTCAGTTCACTGGCGTTCGCCTGGAATATTTTTTCATCTGGATAGGAAAGGTTTTCTCCAACATAGAGAACCACATCTCCCATCTCATATTCCACCAGTTTCTGTGCAAGTTCTGCAACCGCACTTTTTGTTCCCAGAATGGAAAAAACCTTCTGATTCTGCTTGATCATGGAAACCAAATTGCAATTTTTGCCGTGGGCACTAGTGATCTTCGCATCATCCCAGGATAAACCGATCTGGGACATAAAATAAACTACAGAAGAAATTCCGCAGATAATCTCAATGGAAACACAGCCATTCTCTTTTTCACTGCCCTCCTGCCCTTCAAAATCATCTGCTAAAACACCCTCTGGTTTCCTTCCATTCAACACATCCAGCAGCTTCTTCGCTCCGCTGTAGAATCCCACATCCCCGGACAAAGCTATCACAATATTCTCATATTCCGGATGGCTCTTAATATAAGCTCCAACCATATCACTGCGGTATTCATACACCACCGGCTGTCCCGGCTCCCGGATGGAATCTGCCATGCGCCTGGCCCCAATGATCAGATCAGCCCTTTGAACTGCCCTTTTTCCCTGAATTGTGAGGGTTTTCTCACTTCCCATCCCAATTCCCAGAAGTGTAACGTGAGGTTTTAGAGCAAGTCCAAAATGTTCCGTGAGCATATGTTTGCATTCTGCCACAGAAAGACCCTCTTCCTGCAACGGTCTTCCAATTATAACAGGAATCACATCGCACATAAGTGCAGCATCAATTTTCTCCTGGAAACCACCTGCTTTTCCTGTATCCTTTGTCACAAGGTATCTGCAGTCATACTGACGAAGCATGGCTGCGTTTAATTCCATGGAAAAGGGTCCCTGCATACCGATCAGATGTTTGCCCTCAAAGCCATACTCTTTGCAGGTTTCCATCACAGATGGCAAAGACAGAACACGGGCATAAATGCGTTCTCCTGCATCAGATAAAGCTGTAAATTTTCCAAGCTCTTTGCTGCCTGTGGTAAGCAGGATATTTCCTTTTGTACCTTCCAGAAATTCCACTGCTGCCTCTGTATTCTCCACATAAACAGCCTTATCCTGATAAGCACCGGCCTCTCTTAATACTCGCTGGTAAGAAAAACCTGTATTTTGGCAGGCAGCACGAATATTCTCCGTTACCTCGGCAGCATACGGATGGGTAGCATCCAGCACCAGTCCGGGGCTGAGTTCTTTCAGAAGATTTTCCATCTCCGCCCCATTCAGGCGGCCAGCGTGGATTTTCAGATATTCGCCCTCTTTTAATGATTTGCTGCCGTAATCGGTAGCGACACAGGCAAACACACTTACTTTATTTTTTGCCAGAAAGCTGCAGATTTCACAGCCTTCTGTGGTGCCTGCAAAAACAACAACATCAGACATTTTTATATCCTCTTGGTGTTACCATTTTTCCATCAATATTTCTGGTCTGTGAATTTCCGATAAATACAGTGGTAAACATATCTACCTGTGTTTCTTTCAATTCAGCCAGAGTCATAACCCTGGCAGTTTCACCCTCGCGGTTAATGTTCTGCACGGTACCGCATACTGTTTCCGGAGATTTGTGTTGAAGCATAAGTTCGCAGGCTTTTTTCAGATAATCGTGTCTCTTGTGACTGGACGGATTGTAAAGAACAATCACAAAATCAGCTTCCGAAGCCAGAAGAAGACGCTTCTCGATCTTTTCCCATGGTGTGAGCAGATCACTGAGACTGATCAGACAGAAATCGTGGATCAATGGAGCACCAAGAACTGCTGCTCCTCCGGTTGCTGCTGTAACACCTGCAACTACTTCCAGCTCCACCTCCGGATAGTTTGCGCCGATTTCATACATAAGACCAGCCATTCCGTAAACTCCCGCATCACCACTGCAGATCATGGAAACTGTCTGGTCTTTCATAGCCTCATCAAAAGCCATTACACAGCGGTCTACTTCCTTTCTCATAGGTGTAGTGAGAAAAGATTTTCCCGGAAAATGGTCTTTTACAAGATCAATATAAACAGTGTATCCAACAATCACATCACTTTTTTCAAGAGCTGTAGCTGCAGCTCCTGTCATTCCTTCATAAGAACCTGGTCCGATTCCTACCACATAGATTTTCTTTTCTTTACTCAAAACGTATCCTCCAATCTCCAAGGACAAGAGCCGTTGTCACGCCCTCTGCGCCCCGTTTTCTCTGTATAAAATGAACGCCAGTATAATTCTCTGCGGCTTTCACCGCGCTTCGCTCACACACATTATCCACACCTACTGTCTTACTCACAAAAGAGGATGATGTGAATTCACCCTGCACAGACAGAAGTTCCTCACTGGAAAATGTTTTGAAGGGAACTCCCAGCTTTTCTGAAAGAGCCTGAAGCCCGGGTTCTTCTTTTTTTACATCAATGCTTGCTAGAGCTGCAACTGCCTCCGGATAAATGTCATTTTCTTTCAGGCAGCTGAATGCTGCTTTTTCCACGGCTTCTGATTCTTTATTTTTCCGGCAGCCCATTCCAAGCGCAGCAGCTGGTGGAACTACATGCGTCGTTGAGGCAAAGGGATGACAGCTTTTATGTACGGTCACGGCAATCCCCACCTCTGGAAGTGGTGTGCCATCCACAGTTTCATACTGTATTTCAGAAAGTGATATGCCAGTTTTTTGACACCAGATCAGTCCCTCTGGCAGTTCTCCCTCCCAGGGAAATTCGCTGTAGAATCCCACCTTCTCACCTGCCAGCAGCGCGGCAGAAACCTCTTTCGCCTCTTTCATTCGAAAAATGTGACAGTTATTTTTCTTTGCAAACACATCCACAGCAAATTTTCCCTCAAGGTCTGTGGCAGTTGTGACTACAGGGATTGCCTGTAAAATGTCTGCAGCCAGACAGGCAAGTTCATTTGCCCCACCAAGATGTCCAGACAGCAGGGATATCACAAATTTGCCCAATTCATCTACTACCAGCACAGCCGGGTCTTTCTTTTTGCTTTGTATAAAGGGAGCAATGCTGCGCACTGCGATTCCGGCTGCTCCAATGAAAATGATACTGTCTGCAGTTTCGAACTGTTCTCCCGTCCATTTCCCGCAGCTTCCCTTTATAGAATCTGGAATGTATTTGCTCTTTGTGAAAAGAGAAACTATATTTCCTTCTTTTTCCAGTCCCTTTTTTAGTTTCTCTCCTGTCTGCTGCCCTGTCAGGGTGTAGCATATCATGGAAATTTTCATCCGTTTTCCTTTCATCTGGAACAGGCTCTAACCTAAGCTGCCATATCAAATAACCTTATTCTTATTTCGTTGCTTCACGGAATTCTGTTGTAAATCCTGGATCGTATAACTTGGAACGGTCATAATGAGCGGCATTTACGCAGTCTCCAATGATCATAAGTGCAGTCTTCGTAATATGATTCTCCTTCGCAGTCTGCGCCAGAGTTCCTACTGTGCACACAAATTTCTTCTCATCCTCCCAGGTTGCCTTATACACAATCGCAGCAGGAGTATCTGCCGTATAACCGCCTTCGATCAGTCTTCTGCTCAGTTCTTCCAGCATTCCTGTGCTGAGAAAAACAACCATGGTTGCCTGATGAGCAGCAAAGGACTGAATGCTTTCCTTAGGCGGAACCGGAGTTCTGCCTTCCATACGGGTGATGATCACGCTCTGGGAAATATCCGGCAGCGTATATTCCAGATTTAAAGCACTTGCCGCACCGCAGAATGCACTGACACCAGGACAGTAATCATAAGCAATCCCTTTCTCATCCAGCACATCCATCTGCTCACGGATGGCACCATAAATACAGGGATCACCTGTGTGGAGTCTTACTGTTGTCTTGCCTGCCGCTTCTGCCTTTTCCATAACAGAAAGCACCTCTTCCAGTGTCATCTTTGCGCTGTTATAAATGGTACAAATATCCTTTGTGTACTCCAGAAGTTTGGGATTTACCAGAGATCCTGCATAAATAACTACGTCTGCTTCTTCCAGATATTTTTTTCCTCTTACGGTGATCAGATCCGGTGCTCCGGAACCTGCTCCTACGAAATGAATCATGGCTTTCTCTCCTTTTTCACTATAATTTCTATTGTACGGCAAAGTTTTATAATTCTTACTTTAATAAATTTTCACTTTGCCTGCATTGGTTTTTCATTTACATTATCTTATTTTTCCTTCACAATGATCAACGAATAATAACCTGCATCATCTGGAATTTCTTCCACACTTCTGTAAATTTTCTCATCTGGCATTCCGCAATTTTCGATCATCTCTGCCTTGTTGCCAGATGCTTTGATCTGTGCTTTCACTTCCTGCATTTTTTTGCCGGTTTTCATCAGAACCTTCGTTCCAGGAAGCTTCAATGCTTCTTCTATCTGATAGGAGGCAGGGATTACATGAAGCTGCTGGGATTTTTCCACCAGTCCTTCATTAAATCTGGCACTGACTGCACAAAAGGATGTAATACCGCTGACGATTTCCGTTGCATATCCCAGCTGCTCCACTCTTTTATGAACATAAATGTATGTAGAATATACGGTTGGATCTCCCAGGGTAAGGAATACTACATTTTTTCCTTTCTCAAGCCATTCTGCAATTATTTTTGCTCCTTCATCATGAACACGTTTCAGTTCTTCTCTGTCTTTGATCATGGGCATTGGCAGGGAAATCATCTGTTTGCTGTCAATTTCCGGGTACGCACCTTTCATAATCCTGTATGCTACAGATTCTTTTGGGTTTTCCCCTGGAAAAGCCAGTATATCTGCTTCCTTTGTAAGTCTTAAAGCCTTTAAAGTGATCAGCTCCGGATCCCCCGGGCCAACTCCTACGCCATATAATTTTCCTGTCATAGATCTCTCTTTCTGAAATAGTTTTTAGCATAACTACTCTGTTTTTTATTTTTCTCTTATAAATTGAACAAATCTTTATTTGCAAAACGCCTTACAGCATACTTTCCATATCCAGAGCCTGTTTACATTTGAAGTTTAAGCATTTCATCCTGCTTCTGAATTTCCTGAATCAGTTCACCGGCATCTCTTGTTTTTCCCAGATATCCATATACATTGTTAAAAACAACCGCACCAAGCTTAATTTGTTCATAGGAACGGTGATCCAGATAAAACTGGATTCTTTCCATAATTTCTTGCATTGCAGGCTCTAAAAGGCCTTTTTCGTGCAAAATATCAAGGGCTTCATCTGTGGTATTGCAATTCAGGATATCTCTTGCAGTATCTCCATCCGCTCCCACACGAAGAGCATTGGCTGCAAGCACTTCCATACGGGCATCTGCACTGTGGGAATGGGTGTTCATAATTCCTGCTGCTACCTTTACAAACTTGCCAATATGGGCGACAAACAGGATTCCTTTCACGCCCATATCCACAGCCATATCAATGGTTTCTCCCACATAATTGCTGCACTTGATATTTCGTTCAAAAGGTAAGGTCATGTGCTCACGCAGATAATCTGCCCCATAGTTTCCCGGAGTCACAAGAAGGTACTTCTCACCCTGGGTAAAGTGCTGCTTCATTTCCACATGAATGCTTTCTACAAGAGCTTTTTCACTCATAGGCTCCACAATTCCGGAGGTTCCAAGAATGGAAATTCCCCCTGTGATTCCCAGTCTGGGATTGAAGGTCTTCTTGCCGATCTCTACACCTTCCGGGACAGAAATCACAACCTTCAGCCCGCCCTCATAGTCATGGGAAACTGCAGCTTCTTCTGCTTCCCGAAGGATCATGGCACGAGGAACAGGATTGATCGCCGCTTCTCCCACTTTCTGGGAGAGCCCGGGTCTTGTAACTCTGCCTACGCCCACTCCGCCATCTATAACGATTCCGGCAGTATCCGTCTTCCACACTGTAGCATACACAAGAATGCCATTTGTCGTGTCCGGATCATCTCCGGCATCTTTTTTCACTGCACAGGTAACCTGATTTTCACTGATCTGAATGTCATGCAGCTCCAGATCAAGGAGGATTCCCTTAGGAGTCATAAGCGGTACAGATGTTAACTTTTCTTTTCCCAGAAGCATCAGGCAGGCGCCCTTACAGGCTGCTGCCGCGCAGGAACCTGTGGTATAGCCAAAACGCATTTTCTTCTGTCCGCGGATCACATAATAATCTTCCAATCCTGTCTTATGTTCCATGTTTCTTGCCTCCAAAGCTATAAGGAACCCGCCCCATCTGTTACGTAAATAAAAGAAGCCCTGTCCTGACAACAAAGCTTCTTTCCTATCAGTCTTATCCCGGTTGCCGCAGGAAATCCTGTTTCTGAAAAAGCAACCAGTATCTGACTGTACAGTAACGGACTTGTGCAGGAATTACACCTGGCTTCCTGATCATGCTTTTCCCTGTTTTTATCCGTTACATTATATAATTTTGCCATTTAAAAGTCAATAAAAGGGGATAGCTTTCCTTATCTTTTGCAGTTACCTTTTACACAACTTTATGTTCCATCCATTTTCCACTCTTAAACCGCAGACCGAACACGATTGCACGTACCGTCCAGTCTGTGAACATTCCAATCCAGACAGCCATCGGTCCCATGCCGCAAACCCGGATCAGATAAACGCACAGGCAAAAGCGGAAGGTCCACATAGTAATGCAGGAAGTAATCATGGAAAACTTCACATCTCCTGCTGCACGCATGCCGTAAGCCGGAATAAACGCAAACATCCATACGATTGGTTTCACAATGGTGATCCAGAACATCATATCCAGACACATTTCAGCGCTTTTGGCTTCCATTCCACCGATCATGGTAATCGGTCGTGCAAGGACATATACCACTGCACAGCAGGCGATGAGAAAGACTTCAGAAAAGATCATCAGTTTCTTCATGTAATAAACTGCCTCATCTTTTCTTCCAGCTCCAAGGCTCTGTCCCACTACCGTCATAAGTCCAATTCCAACACCAATTACAGCTGTTCCATTTAACATCTCCAGCATATTGGTCATAGCCTGGGCTGCAATTGCAGTGGTTCCAAGTGTAGAGACTGTAGACTGGATTGCCAGCTTTCCAAGCTGGAACATGCTATTCTCTATACCGGAAGGAATACCAAGAGCAAGTATCCTGCCAATCATTTTTCCATCCGGACGGATTTTCAGATAATCACGTACCACAATTGGCTGCCTGTCTTTTCTAAGCTGGTACAGCACTACTACTGCACAGAAAATTCTGGACACCAGTGTGGAAATAGCCGCTCCGGCAACTCCCATATGAAATACCCAGATCAGGATTCCATTTCCCACAATATTCATCACATTGGAAATAATGGAGATTACCATCGGTCCTCTGGTGTTTTCCTGTGCACGGAAAATGGATGCTCCGGCATCATAAAGCGCAATAAAAGGATAGGACAGCACAGTATAAAAGAAATATACCATGGAATTCTCCATAACATCCGCGTCTACTTTTCCGAAAATAAAGCTAAGAAGCGGTGCACGGAAAGCAAGTCCAAGCACAACGATGAAAACAGAAATAGCCGTTATAATAAAAAGTGCCTGCCTGGCTGATTTGTTTGCCATCTCGTGATTCTTCTGTCCAAGATACTGGGTACAGATAATAGTACCTCCTGCTGCCAGTGCAGAAAAGGCCTGAATGATCAATACATTGATGGAATCCACAAGAGAAACGGCGGAAATGGCCGCAGAACCTACATTGCTGACCATCATAGTATCTACCGTACCCATCAAGGCATTTAATAGCTGTTCCATAATAATAGGAACAAGAAGCGCCCGGAGCATTTTGTTTGTAAAAAGATGTTGCTGTTGTTTCATATGTTTCCTCTTTTTCCTTAAATGTATAAATAGTTTCTGTCGCATGGATGTATATCTCGTAAAACTGCTTCAGATACTTCCATACAAATATTTTCTGTGCTATTATACACCTTGAGCGAAAAAATTACAGTATTTAATTACGCACAATCCTTATGTTTCAACATAATTTTAATACAATTTCAGGAGGAACACCTTGGACAGAATTCTTACATACACTATAAAGCCAGAGCAGGAAGGAATGCAGCTTCTTGATTTTCTCAGGAGCAAGGGCTTTTCCCGGGGAATTTTATCTTCCATGAAGGCAGATAAAAATGCGATTCAGCTAAATGGTGAACGGGGATTTGGGAAATCAATTCTTCAGGCCGGGAATTCTCTTCACATACATATTCCGGAAGCGGACAACACTGAGAATATCCTGCCTGTGAAAATGGATCTTTCTATTCTATATGAAGATGAAGATATTTTAGTCATAAATAAGGCGGCAGACATGCCTGTGCACCCTTCCATTGGAAATTATGATAATACACTGGCGAATGGAGTTACCTGGTATTTCAAAGAAAAAGGACAGCATTTCGTCTACCGCTGCATCAACCGTCTGGACAGAGACACCACAGGAGCCCTGATCCTGGCGAAAAATCCTTATAGTGCAGCAGTTCTCTCTGCCCAGATGAAACAGCGTCAGATCCGGCGTACCTATCTGGCAATTGTACAGGGAATCGCACCAGAGCAAGGAACTATTGATGCGCCTATCGGGCGCGTAGCAGATTCCACCATCGAAAGACAGGTGGATTTCGCAAATGGAGAAAACGCGGTCACGCATTATGCGCGGTTAGCCACCTATCATTCCTACTCTCTCATCGAGCTCCATCTGGAAACCGGACGCACTCATCAGATCCGTGTGCATATGAAGTACATTGGACATCCGCTGCCAGGAGACTTTCTCTACAATCCAGATTACAGAATTATAAAAAGGCAGCCCCTGCACTCCTTTCAGCTGGAATTTGCTCACCCTGTTACAGGAGAAAACATGTGTATTACTGCCCCTGTCCCAGAAGATTTTGCAGATGCCTTTCATCGTTCCTAACGGTAACCGAATTCGGGCAAAAACAGGTCAGAACCTCATAACCGTGAAGTTCTGACCTGTCTCATTTTTCACTCTCAGAAAGCTTATAATTCTTTTCTGTTCTTCTCATATATAATGAGCAAACCTTTTAACAAAAGATCCTCATCCAGCAAAATCTCCCGCTTGCAATGTGGGATAATCTTACGTGCAAGACCACCAGTTGCAACAACTGTAATTTTCTGACCAAGCTCTTCTTCAATTCTGTCAACAATTCCGTCAAGGGCTGCTGCATTGCTGTAAATCACACCGCTTTTCATGCATTCAATAGTATTTTTTCCAATGATGCGCTTCGGTGCTTCAATACTGATTCCGCTAAGCTGAGAAGCATGGGCTGTAAGGGCATCCAGGGACACTCCCATTCCGGGAAAAATCATGCCTCCCACATAATGCTTCTTCTCATCTACTACGCTTACCGTACTTGCAGTTCCCATATCAATAATTGCCAGTGGAAGAGAATATTCATGAATTCCTGCAACTGCATTTGCTACAAGATCTGCTCCAAGCTGTCCGGGATTATCCATCAGGATATTCAGTCCTGTTTTTACACCTGGTCCCAATACCATAGGTTCTTTTTTCAGAACCTTTTCAGCTGCAAGCTTCACGGCATTGGTAATCTGCGGTACTACAGAGGAAATAATGCAGCCTTCAATATCAATCCGCTTAATATGATATAAATCCAAAACTGTCTTCAAGTCAACTGCGTATTCCAGTTCTGTTTTTGTACGGACAGTGGAAAGTCTCTCAATGAAATAGGTTTGCTTTGAATCAATGCAGCCAACCACAATATTTGTGTTTCCAATATCAATTGCTAAAATCATTTTTTCCTCCATGATTTCTCTATCATCAGCCAGACTGCTTTCAGCCGCAATCAGCGGCCATTTTTGCAAACAGTCTGTCTGTTTCCAATTTTCTTAAACTTCTGCTGTTTTTACCACTTTCTCAGATTTCTTCTCTGTTTCCGGAAGAAGCCTTGCCTTGTAAAGGGCTGCACCTACAGCGCCTGTGATAACGGTAGCGGAAAGCATTTCACATACTGCGTTGATTCCTACAAATGTACAGATGAACAGAATCACGTTTTTTCCACCCATAAGTCCCTGTACATACTCGGTATTTCCGAAAAGGCCAACTAATAACCCCATAAAAAACAGAGTATTTAAAAATGCGGAAAGAAATCCTGTTACAGCGCAGGAAAGATAAATATTTTTTGATTTCCTGCGGACTCCCTGGAAAATATATCCAAGAAGAAGTCCGTCAACCAGTCTTGGAATAAATCTCTGAACAAACGCCAGGAATGGATTGATTCCGAATAAGGTAACACCCATAAGGCTGGTACCGCCAATGCCGATACACTGTCCAAAGCTGGTAAGTCCGAATACGGCTCCCGCAATGGCTCCGCCTACAGGTCCCATTGTAATTGCGCTGATGGCAACCGGAATAATATTAAAGGTGATTGCAAGAGGCCCGATATTCAGGTAGCCAAGAGGTGTGTAAGCCATAAGAAGCAGAATTGCGATCATAAGGCCCAGTAAGGTGATTTGAGATGTTGTAAATTTTTTGTTCATATTGTCCTCCTTGTTATCGTTCCCTATATTAGAGCCTGTTCAGACCCAGGGATACAATACGGTATGGAACAGCGGGCATGTTTTTTGGTATTTACCCGCCACTCTGAAAAATGTGTTATCCTCTGTCCAGATTTATAAAATACAATCTGCGAATATAACACCAGTGCCACTGCCTGCGACTTCGCAAAAGATTTATAAATGCTGCCAGAATGACAGCCTGTAAATAACTATCTGCGAACTCTCTCAAGCAGTATATTATCCAGGATCTTACCGGCTGCATCCTCCTTGCTCATTAGCGGGAGTGATACTTCCTCATCCTGTGTAATCAGAGTCAGAACATTGGTGTCCCCCTGGAATCCGGCGCCTGCCATTTTTACATTGTTGGCGGCTACCATATCCAGATTTTTCCTGGTAAGTTTGACTCTGGAATTACCGATCATATTCTCTGTTTCCATAGAAAAGCCACAGAGAAACTGTCCATCCGGTTTGTGCTCTCCAAGATATTTCAGAATATCATCTGTTCTCTCAAGGGCAATGGACATGTCATCGTCTTTCTTTTTGATTTTCTCATCGCTCACACTGGCCGGACGATAGTCTGCCACTGCTGCTGCTTTAATGATAATATCCTGTTCCTGACTGACAGAGGTTACAGCTTCATACATATCTCTGGCTGTTACCACCGGAACCACTCTTACAAATGGCGGCGGTGTAAGTGCAGTACGTCCACTCACCAGTGTGACATCTGCTCCGCGCAGCATAGCCATTTTTGCAATGGCATAGCCCATCTTGCCGGAAGAATGGTTGGTAATATAACGGACAGGATCAATTGCTTCCTGGGTAGGACCGGCGGTAACCAGCACCTTCAGCCCTTTCATATCCTTCTCACAGGCACACTCTCTCAAAATATAGTTTAAAAGAGTCTCCGGCTCCGGCATTTTTCCTGCTCCGGTATCGCCACATGCAAGATAGCCCACAGCAGGATCGATCACTTCGTATCCATAATGCTCCAGGATTTTTAGATTATCCTGAACAATGGGGTTCTCAAACATATTGGTGTTCATCGCCGGAGAAATAAATTTCTTGCATCTGCATGCCATAATGGTGGTTGTAAGCATGTCGTCTGCAATTCCATGAGCCAGCTTTCCTATCACATTGGCACTTGCCGGTGCGATCATCACAACGTCAGCCTTTTTCGCAATGGACACATGCTCTACCTGGAACTGAAAATTCCGGTCAAAGGTATCCACAAGGCATTTATTCCCGGTAAGTGTCTCAAAAGTAATGGGATTAATAAAATTAGTGGCATTTCTGGTCATTAGCACATGAACGTCTGCCTGCTGCTTCTTCAGCGTACTTGCAAGATATGCGATCTTATATGCTGCAATACTTCCAGTAACTCCCAGAAGAACTGTCTTTCCCTCTAACATTATCTTCCCTCATCTCTCTTTGAAATCTTTTGGACAAAATTCATCTGTTATTTTATATCTTTTGTCCGTACCGCTTATTATAATGCAAAGAGACGTATGAATGCAATGTATTTTTTATATGTTCGGCTTTTCATACATAATTTACCTTTATATGCATCTTTTCTTTGTTTTTTTATCTGTTATAATAGCCTTAGACTTTTAACAGCTATTCCAGAGCATGTTTGAAAATCCTTCCCGCAATTTGCACGCCCCACTTTGCGGGAGATTTTGCCATTTGTTTTCGTCTTTCATTATAAGGATACTACAAAAGAAAGGAACCATTATGAACTACCAGATCACACAGTGGTGCGCCCACTTTATCTCAGAGCATGTAAAAGAAGGAGACCTTTGCATTGATGCCACCATGGGAAACGGAAATGACACTCTGCTTCTTTCCCGTCTTTGTGGGGAAAAAGGACATGTACTCGCTTTCGACATTCAGGAAATGGCACTTGCCAATACCAGAGAGCGGCTTGAAAAGGAAAATGCTCCCCACAATTATGAACTGTTTCTGGATTCCCACGTAAATATGGGGAAATACGCAGAGCCTGTGAGTGTAAGCTGCATTGTATTCAATTTCGGCTATCTGCCGAAAGGCGATCATACTCTTGCCACGAGAGCAGAATCCAGTATTCAGGCACTTACCGTATCCCTGTCCCTTTTGAAAAAGGGCGGGATCCTGATGCTGTGTATCTACAGCGGCGGAGATTCCGGGTTTGAGGAACGGGATGCACTGCTGAAATGGCTGAAGGTGCTGGATTCCAGGAAATTTCTGGTTATTAAAACAGAATATTACAACCGGCCTAATCATCCGCCTATGCCCGTACTTGTAGTCAAACTGTAACTTGTATACAAAAAGCAACAACTTTTTCCCATGTATTTACTCAAAAAACACCCCTTAGACAGACTACAATTATTTGTGTCTGCCAAAGGGGTGTTTTATCTTCGGTATTCTCAAACTGTACTTTATCAATCTATAATGGTAACGCTTGTCATCACCGGCTGCTCATCTGCAGAAATAGTTCCATTGTTATCTGTAGGCTTTGCATCCTTGCAGATCTGGTCAACAATGTCCATGCCTTCTGTCACATGTCCGAAAGCGGCATACTGTCCATCCAGATAGGTACTGTCAGACTGTACGATAAAGAACTGGGAGCTTGCACTGTCCGGGTCTGAGGATCTTGCCATGGAGATCACACCTCTCTCATGGGAAATATCGTTCTTTACGCCATTCTCAGAAAACTCGCCCTTAATAGTCTCATCAGAGCCTCCTCTTCCGGTTCCTTCCGGATCTCCGCCCTGGATCATAAATCCATCAATAATACGGTGGAAAGTAAGTCCGTCATAGAAATGCTCCTGTGCCAGTTTCACAAAGTTGGTTACACTGATAGGTGCTGTGTCCGCATCCAGTTCCACCTTAATGGTGCCGTAGTCCTTCACCTCAATCTCTGCATGATGAAGACCGGTAAGAGGCTCTGAAGTATCCAGAACAGTGCTTGTATTGTCTGCTGTTTCATCTGTACCTTCTCCATCCCCGGAACCGTCTGTAAAGCCGGAAACTTCTTCCTCCGTTCCTTCTGACTGGTCAGCACTCTCATCTGTACTTTCCTCTTTTGTTTCTTCTGTGTCTTTATTTTCTTCTGTGCTCTCTTTAGTATCTGCTGCTTCTGTGCTCTTACTTTCCTCTTTCGTATTATCTGAACCACAGCCTACCAGCATTCCTGCGGAAAGAGCTGCCACCATCAGCATTGCCAGAATTTTTCTTTTTTTCATGATTTTATGCCTCCAATTCTTGATGCCATCTTTTTCTATTATAACGAAAATCACGTAAAAAACAATTGTTTTCACAGATTGTTCAATTTCTTTTTCTTTGTCTTGCCACAGCTTGTATTGTCTGCTAAAATCAAGAAAGAATTTATCAGAAAGCGAGGTCTTTTTTATGGAAAAGATTACCAGTTTCACAATAGATCACATCAAACTTCAGCCAGGCGTTTACGTTTCCCGCAAGGATCCGGTTGGAAATAGTATGATCACCACTTTTGACATTCGTATGACTTCCCCAAATGAGGAGCCTGTTATGAACACAGCAGAGCTTCACACCATTGAGCATCTTGCTGCTACTTTTCTTCGCAACCACAAGGAATTCGGACCGAAGATGATCTACTGGGGACCAATGGGCTGCCGTACCGGCAATTATCTGCTGCTGAACGGAGATTATGAATCTAAGGATATTGTTCCGCTTATGGTTGAAACCTTTGAGTTTATCCGTGATTTCCAGGGCGAGGTTCCTGGTGCTTCCCCGAAAGACTGTGGAAATTATCTGGATATGAACCTTGGAATGGCGAAATATCTGGCTAAAAAGTTCCTGAATGAAGTGCTGTATGATATCAAACCAGACAGACTGGTTTATCCGGAATAATTTGATTTGATATATTCAGAAATCTCCCTCTTACCATTTCATGGCAGGAGGGAATTTCTTTAGTACTCAAAAAACGCTATGTAAACGATAATACCATCCATTTACATAGCGTCTTTCATCTCATCATTTCATCGCTTAAATTTCCAGCCTGTCAGCCTGCAACAGCCTCATCAGCTGCAGCATCTGCACTTCCTTCTGTAGCTGCCTGATCAGCAGTTCCATCTGCGGCTGCACCGTCAGCTGCCACTGCACTTACATAATCACCGGACACATAAGCAGTCTGTCCCTCATAGGAAACCTCAATCCAGCCATTGTCGCATACACCTGTACTTGTAAGCTGTGTACCGCTTGTTACACCTGCAATCCAGGTAGCATCTGCACTTGCATCTGCACGAAGGTTAATATCTGCATTCGCAACATATGTACCATCCTGCTTGGTTACATTCACACCGCTTGCAGTCTGCTCTACAACTGGTTCTGGAGTAGGAGTAACTTCTGGTGTAGGAGTCACCTCAGGGGTTGGTGTTGGAATAGGGGTCGGGGTTGCCTGTATAACTGTAACGCTTGCTCCTGCACCTTCCTCAAATCCACATCCAGGGATGCAAAGTGCTGCGCCCAGAAGCAAAACGGCTAATGCTGCTTTTTTCATAATATAGTTCCTCCTTTACAAAGCAATGGTGCTTTGAATTGATTCATCTTCTTTTCATTAATATTACAAAAACAGACTCATTTCGCGAATCGTTACAATTAATATACAGTATTATTACAAATTATGCAACCCCTAAGTGTATCTTTGCAATAAAGCATATCCTTCAGATTCCCAGAACAGCAGATATCTTAATCTCCTTTTCCGTTTCACTGAGATCAAAGTCGCCGCCATCTTCCACAGTCATGTGTACCTCATACAGTACATCTTCGGATAATGTATCCGGTATTTCACCATCTTCTGTCTGGATATGCCATTTCTCTGCCGGAACTTCTTTCAAGGTACCATCTGTGCCATATGCATACAGCTTCAGAGAACCTGTTTCCCCAGAGATTCCTTTCATACGTATTGCAACGGTTGTATTCGGATGCACATTCTCAATTGTGATCGTATTCAGCCATCCTTCCACATCTCCCAGGCCACCATCTGCCGCAAATTTCTCCTGGCTTAACACATTGCGCATTGCCTGATCCAGATCAACCTTACGATAAGGCATTTCCGGCAGATAAACGAATCTGTCCTGAAGTCTCAGAAGTTCCAGATAACCGGTAGGACAATAAAGTGAATTTCCGCTGTTTCCGGCATACATTCCGATAGCCATGTTGTTGTACATAGGCTTGCTGGCAACATCCATGGAAAAAACAGTTTCACCGGTCTCAAAATCAAGTATAATATACTGCCACATACCGGTTTCCAGATTCTGTACATATCCGTAGATATATCCGGTTGCCGTAGATAATTTCATCATGGAAGTATCTGACAGATCACTTCTGCACCAGATACTCTTCATTTCGTATCCATCCTCAGTCTTAATCGTATCTACGCGTTCCACACCCGGCGTGATCATTTTATTTCCCTGTTTCAACCAATTTTCATCATAAATATTGGTATAACTCTGAATAGAAGAATCACTGTCCTCTTTTCCCAGGTTGGCACTTCCTGCACCAAACCAGTTACATACGATGGTACTTACGGTTCCTGCACCGTTATCATACACGATCGCAGAATTTTCAACAGATACCTGACTGCCCTCCGGAAGTTCATCGATTACAGGGAGGCTTGCAACAACTTCTCCTGTTTTCATATCCAGGGCAAGAAGATTTACGGTCTCCTGATTATCAGTAAACATCACCAGATCTTTTGTAAGGGATGGAGAGCATCCGCTGCCCCAGGCAAGACCTCCGCCAGTTGTTTCATCCCCTTCTTTGCTTTCTTTCGCACCAGCACTCTCGTAAGGAGTTTCCCAGATTTTCTTCACCCCATTGTCTGCCTGCAGCAGATAACAGTTCTGATTCGTCAGGATCACTGCTCCATCCTTGGATGCTGCAATTCCGTTCTCTGCACCCTCTCCCGGAGCCAGCTCATATACGAAGACTGCCTCTGACAGATCAGTTTCCTCTCCATTTAAAATGGCATCAATAGCTGTACGGGAAATATAGCCCATAGCACCCTGCTGTTTCCTGTCAGGGTAAATACGGAATCCTCCGGTTGCAAACCAGAGATTTCCTTCATAGTCAAACACTACAGCAAGAAGATTCTGATCCAGTGTTTTTCCAAGTGCTGCCTCTGCCGCTGCTTTAATATCAATATCCAGCACTTTCTCAAATTCCGGAAGTACGTTTCCGTCTTCATCTGTTGCCTTCAGCATCAGCACATGGTTATTATTGGTCGGACACACCAGACGGTTACTCTCATCTACAAAGGAATAGGAGCTCTGGATCAGATATTCCCCATTGTCATGCTGTTTTGGAGAAAAATATCCCAGTGTCTGTGTTTCCTCTGCATTGATATCACGAATTGCCAGTCCACCAAGCAACGGAACCACTGCATGTCCATAGGAATCGAAAAAGATAGCAGGAGACGCGTTTGCATTGGTTTTTTCATAAGAAACATTGATTTCTGAATAAATGCCTACCGGTAATACCTCGTCTGTGGAATCTGTATTGTAGCAGTCATGATGAATATTGGAATCACTTGCTGCCATATAAGGATTCTCGTCAATAACCTTCTGTGTAAGTGTCTTTATGGGCAGTTCTGATGTCAGACCTGTATTTTCCTCTGTCTGTGTTTCCTCTGCACGTACCATATTTATTGATGGTTCAGATGTTGCAGCAGCTATAAAAGTGATCATTGCAAGAATTAAAGCTCTTTTCTTCATATTGTTTTCCTCCAGAGTGTTTTTGTCATATTACATTACTGCGTTCAAACCAAATGGAAAGTCCTTCTTTTATTTTTTGCTCTTCCACAGGTTTCATAAAAAAATATTCTATCCGCATCCTGAACGCATGAAGCGAAAAATCAAGATCACTGCACCAGATGATCCCACATTTGGGATACAGGGAACGAAGATGTTCTGCCGCATTCAGCCCGGACACACCAGGTAATGCAAGAAGCACCACTGCAGGTACTGTTTTTCGTGTCCACTCAAAAAATTGTTCCTGATCCTGATAAATTTCAATCAATGGAAAAACTTTCTTTTCTGTACAGTAATTCCTGATATATTCCGCACAGTTCTGTCCTTCCTGTTTCTGATCAGTCAATATAGCAATACAATACACGACATCCCTCCTTTTCCATCTAATGTCTCCCATTTGTTATTCTCATTATAAAAAAGTCGGAAATTATTTCAATAATTCTGTCACGAAACGCCAGAAAATGACACGAATTGTAAATCTATGGTATTTAGATAATTTTAAGTTTGGGGAATTGTCTGTCGGAGCGGACAGGGATTAATTTTTTTAGCAGTGCCATCACATTTATATTTTATATACTCAAAGAAAACAGGCTGGTCCACATATCTTCTGTAGAAGCCAGCCTGAATTCTTATTGGTTTACAATGTGATCTTGTACGTGTTATAGGAACATTTTCCCATTCCATAACTTATACCCGCTCAAATACCACCGTCACCTGTCCGCCGCAGATCATTCCAAGACTGTCCTGGCCGTCTGCTGTTAAGGCATAGTGTTTTACTTCTTTTTCTTTTACTTCTTTACAATGATTAATGGCTTCGTACTCTACTTTACCGCCGCCAATGCTGCCTGTAATGTGTCCGGATGGTTCTACGAACATTTTGCTTCCTACTCCTCTTGGAGAAGAGCCAGATTTCTCTGCGATAGTGACCATGACACCATGACAACCTTCCAGAACTGCTGTCTCTACTTTTTCATCACAGTATGCGGAATAATGCTGATTTTTTACCTTAATGATCTCTGCCATAATGCTCACTGCAATTTCCTCCGGAAGCTGCCCGCCAAGAGGAATTCCAATCGGTGCATGGACTTCGTCCAATTGCTCCAGAGTGTAACCTTCTTTTAGAAGATTTTCCCTGGTGATCCGCACTTTGTTTTTGCTGCCGATCATGCCAAGATATTCGTAGGGACGATGGAGAAGCCTGCGAAGGCAGTCTGCATCACCAATGTGGCCTCTGGTAAGGATTACATAATAAGCGTTATCGTAAGGCGTAATGTACTTATCCAGTTCTTTAAAATCACCGTAGACCAGCTGGTCTGCTTCTGGAAAACGCTCCTTTGTCACGAAATCTTCTCTGTCATCCATGATCGTTACATGGAAACCAAGCATTTTTCCCAGATGGGCAGTAGGCTGGGATACGTGACCGCCTCCAAAGATCACAAGCCTTGGATTCTTGCGGTAATCTTCTACGAAAAGCCGGTGACCGTCTGCTTCTGTTACTTTTGTCTCTTTCGTCTCACTCAGAATATTCAGATAATTATCCCATATGGAAGCATCTTCCGTTTTCTCGGGGATCAGCTGTACACCTGATTTTTTTTCAGCAGCTTCACTACAGTTTTCTTCTCTAATAACCGTTTCCGGTTTCAAAATGCACTTCTTTCCCATATATGGTCCATCCAGAAAAATTCCAGTTTTTGCCCTGCCTTTTTCATCAAGAATCTGATAAATTTTATTATACATGATTTTTCACTCCATCCTGTCATATCAACTACCCATCCCTTCCTGCCATCATTACTAGGCATTCTTTAATCAATCCCTTTTATTGGCAAGAGGATGATGCAGCGGTTAAAATTTCATTGCACCTTTCATTCCTATATATTATAATACATCCGGAGGAATTTTCACAATGAAGAAAAAAAGAATTATGGCCAGTTTTCCCATTCGGATTCTGGCAGTCAGTATACCCGGCCTCCTTGCAGGCCTGTTTTTAAATGCCACAAGAACTATGGGACTGACCTCCGGGGCTTTGAATCTGGTGGTTACAGCCCGTTATGTACTAAGTCAGATAATCACCTTTCTGGCACCGCTGATCATTATCGGTCTTGTGGCATCTTCCATTATTTCCGTAAAAAAAGCTCCCACACCCGTCACCGCGCCAATTGTCCGGATCACTTATTTTTCCATGCTTGGAGCCGCAGCTTTCGCATCCGTTCTTGGATATCTGATCATTCCAAAACTTCCGGTATCCACAGACAGTTTATCTTTCCGCTTCCTGCCGGATACCTTGTTTGAGCTTCCCATTCCAGCACCGGTTTCTGCACTGAGCGCGTTAGTACTTGCTATTTTGCTTGCCCTTGGTGCCTGCTGGACCAATGCAGTGCGAACCAAAGAGCTTTTGCAGGAGTTTCGGGGAATCACCCTTTCCCTGATGTCCAGGATTCTTCTTCCACTGCTGCCTGCTTATATCGGGCTTTCTCTATGTACACTGGCTTATCAGGGATATTTCATCAAGTATCTGCCACTGTTGCTTCTGGCACTTATTATTATAATTCCGGCTTATATGGTCTGGGTGTTGGTTCTGTATCATATTGCAGGATCTTATGCCGGAGAAAAGGCATGGGGAATTTTGAAAAATTATATACCGATCTGTAAAATGGCTTTAAGAACCCATTCTTCCACAGCTGTGGAAAAATATTCACAGGAAGCAGCTGACAAATGTGTGCCGCTTGATTCCGAGCTTATCAAAGAGGCAATTTCTCTTTTTACCCAGATTCATCACTGTGGTTCTGTGCTTGCAGAGGTATTCTTCGCTATGATGATCTCCCGTATTCTGTACGGCTCTGTTCCTGCACCGGGAACTATGGTGATCTTCAGTATTTTGCTTGCCACCTGTTCCATTGGCACACCCGGACTTCCATGGGGAACCGTAATGGTATCCCTGGGAACCCTGACCGGAATCCTGAAATTCGGAGATTCCGGTTTGGCGCTGATGTTCGCTGTTTTTGCACTGAATGATGCTTTTGCAGCAGCATGTAATGCCACATGTGACGGAGCCGCTGCACTGTTTCTGACAGGGTATGTGAAAAGACATGATTTATGATTTAGCGCAGAAAGTAAGCTTTAAAAGCTAAAAAGTATTATTTGCTCTCATATCTTTAGTCGCACAATAGCAGTTCATTCACATCTCACAAAACTTAAATGACCAGAAACTCTTATTTCCTTTACTGTAAGAGTTTCTGGTCATTCATTATTTTACGGCTACCTTACATTATCTTTTAACAATTACAGAAATAGCTGCAATTATGGCTGTTCCTTTTTTCTTCGCTTTCATTATTTCTTTCGCTGCTGCCCAATACTTTCCTTCATGATCTGCTCACTTTTCAGACAATATTCACTTTCAAAAAACGCGGGCTACGGCAACCGAGTTCGGGTAAAATCTCCCACAAATTGTGGCGCACATCTTGCAAAAAGCCTTTTTCAGACACGTTCTAGGCCAGTGGCTGTCTCAATCCTCTCTTAATATAAGTTCCAAGTTTCTCCTGCACCAGTTTTCCATCATCCACAGCAAGTTTTCCCCGGAGGAATACCTTGTCAATATCTCCATGTATTTCAAAGCCTTCATAGGGGTTATTGTCTGTATTATAAGCATGTGTTTCCGCAGAAATTACATTCTCTTTTTCCGGATCAAATACTACAATGTCTGCGTCGCTGCCTTCGGCGATAACTCCTTTGTTTGGATATACACCGTACAACTTAGCTGGATTTTCACACAGAAGCTGGCACATTTTCTCGACTGTAATTTTGCCGGTGCGCACGCCGTAAGTATAAAGAAGAGTTCCCCTTGTCTGAACTCCCGGCAGGCCACCTGGAATCTTGGTAAAATCCGCTTTTCCCATTGCTTTCTGGGCAAGGGTAAAGCTGCACTGGTCTGTAGCTACTGTCTGGATATCTCCATCTGCCAGGGCTTTCCACAGGCAATCCTGATCCGCTTTCTTGCGGATTGGCGGAGCGCACACATATTTGGCACCTTCGAAATCAGGTTTGGAATAAACGCTGTCGTCCAGAAGAAGATACTGAGGACAGGTCTCTGCAAATACGGTCTGACCATTTTCCCGGGCACGGATGATTTCTTCGTATGCCTTGCGGTTGGTCAAATGCACCACCATGACCGGAGCTCCTGCTTCCTTCGCAATTACAAGAAGACGGTGTACTGCCTCCGCTTCCATGGTATCCGGACGTACAAGAGGATGATTCTCCGGGCCCAGTTTTCCCTGTGCTTTCGCTTCCTGGATCAGTGCGTCAATCACGCCTGCATTTTCGCAATGTACGCCTGCGAAACAGCCTTTTTCATTTAAGGACTTTATGATCTTATAAAGATCCTCGTCGTCTACGATCATTGCCGGGTAAGTCATATATAGCTTGAAGCTGGTAATGCCCTCATTAATCATATCCTGAATTTCTTTCTTTGTCTCCTCATTCCATTCCACAATGGACATGTGAAAAGAATAGTCACAGGAGCATTTGCCGTCAGCCTTTTTGTGCCACTTCTCAAGGCCCTCTTTCAGGGTATGTCCACCTTTATCCTGTGAAGCAAAATCAATAACCAGAGTGGTTCCGCCAAGGATTGCCGCTCTTGTTCCTGTCTCGAAATCATCTGCTGTTACAGTACCTGCGACCTCCAGGTCAAAATGGGTATGTCCGTCAATAAATCCCGGGAAAAGGAGCTTACCGGATACATCCACCACCTTGGCATCTGGCTGTGAAAGCTCCTCTCCTACTTTTATGATTTTTTCGCCTTCCACCAACACATCCTGTTTCCTTGTGCCTGCACCTGATATTACGGTTCCGTTTTTCAAAAGATATTTCATACAACAGATCCTCCCTTCACATTTCTGTAGTTATCTGCCATTCCCAAGCCAGTCCTGTATTTATTTTTCTTCCACATTGACTTGCATTTATACAAAATAACCAATTTTATTTACCTCATATCTTATTTTAATGTAAATATACCACATGTATTTTCCATCTTCAACAAAATAAATACGAATTTTTTTAAGCCTTCAATAATTTTTTTGTAAAATTGTCTTTTTATTTTTTTTCTGACATGCTATTATAAATATAGTAAGTCATTCGTTACTATCTGCAACATACGAATACAGGTTACTGTTCACTACATTCACAGCAACCCGCTTCGCGATGCACAGAAATCATGCCTTGCATGATTTCGCGCCGACATTCTCGGGTTTTCTGTGAACTCTGTTCACAAAAAACACCTCGCGGAACGCTCCCAGTGAACAGTAATAAATACAGACAGGATGCCCGGATTCTATGCGGAGATTCCAGGCATCGACCCATGGCAGGATTTTCCTGCTCTTAATAAAAAAATCAAATCCAAAACAGGAGGGAACAAATATGGGAAGATTAACTGTCTTAGAGCAGATTGCGCAGGATATCGCAGCAGAATTCGGGAACGACTGCGAGGTCGTCATCCATGATCTGAAGACAAAAGAACCGGAGCATTCCATTATCTATATTGTAAACGGACACGTAACCGGACGAAATGTAGGTGACGGTCCATCGGACGCAGTTTTCGACGGCATCCGCCAGAAAGGACGTGGAAGTGACTGTGCTCCAGCCGACCACAATGGTTACCTGATGAAAACAGCAGATGGCAAGATTTTGAAGTGCAGTACTTCATATATAAAGGACGATGACGGCAGCCTTCACTATGTATTCGGCATCAACTACGACATCACCAAGCTGACCCTAATCAACAGTGCCCTTGATGATCTGATCACCCCGAAGAACAAAGAAGAGAAGCCGAAGCAGATCACTCACAGTGTCAACGATCTTCTGGATCGTCTCATCGAAGAATCCGTGAAGCTTGTAGGCAAGCCGGTAGCTCTCATGAATAAAGAGGATAAGGTAACTGCGATCCAGTTTCTTAATGATTCCGGAGCTTTCCTTATTACAAAGTCCGGAGACAAAGTAGCGAATTATTTTGGAATCTCTAAATATACGCTTTATAGTTATATTGATGTAAATAAGTAATATTTTAGTTATTTCTTTTTATTTTATAACAAAAATAACATATTGAAAACATGTTATAAAAAAGCCATATAATACCGTCTCCTCATTACAGGATTTGGTTATTATATGGCTTATTTCATCATAATCAAATCATAACACTCTCTGCAAACTTTACTCTCTGCAAGCATGAAGCAGCAAGCGGTTTCTTACACCCCTTTGTCGGATGCTGCCAGCAGGCAACTGCTACTCTTCCTCGCTTCCTAACCGGTGCGCTTCTTTAAAAATTTCACAGGCCCCCTGATTTACACATCTTTTATAGGCACAGTCCATAAAGGTAAGTATCCTTTTCCCATCTTTTTCTTCATATTCACAGCACACTGTCTGACTGCCGTTACAGGTTCTGCAAAAACCTGAGATAAATTCTTCTGTTTCCATTTTATCATCCTCTCAGCTTATGCACAAAGATCCCGCTTCGCAGCTTCGGCTCAAACCAGGTGGATTTCGGCGGCATAAGCTTACTCTCATCTGCAATCTGCATCAGATCTTCCATAGAAGTAGGATAAAGCGCAAACGCAACGCCTCTGGTCTCATCTGCCATACCCTGAAGCTCTCTTAACTTATGACTTCCGCCTACAAACTTAATACGCTTGTCAGTCCTTGGATCACCAATGCCAAGAACCGGACCTAAAACCACATCCTGAAGAATCTGGGAATCCAGCTGACCAACCACATCTTTTCCCTCATAAAGCTCCGGTTTCGCTTTCAGAAGATACCAGAAACCATCAAGATACATACCAAAGCAATGCTTCTCCACTGGCTTTGCAGGAAAACCCGGAACAATAGTCATGTCGAAGTTCTCCTTAATTTTCTCAAGGACATCTTCCACGCTCTGCCCATTCAGGTCCCTCACCACACGGTTATATGCCAGAATGGTAAGCTGGTCATATGGAAAAACAACGGAAAGAAAATAGTTAAACTCTTCTTCCCCTGTATAATCCGGATTCTCCTGGCGTCGCTTCAGCCCCACTTTCACTGCAGAGGCAGCTCTGTGATGTCCGTCTGCAATATAAAGTGCAGGGATCTTCTCCATCTCATCCTGGATCTGGCTAATCGCCTCGTCCCCATCGATCACCCACACACGGTGTGTGATCTCGTCCTCTTCTGTAAAATCATAGGCGGCTTTGTGCTCTTTTTTCCACTGCTCAAGAAGAGCATTCAGCGCATCTGTATAACGGCAGGCAAGATAAATGGGTCCTGTGTTAGCATCACATACATCCACATGATTGATTCGGTCCAGCTCTTTATCTGATCGGGTAAGTTCATGCTTTTTCACCACATTATTCAGATAATCATCAATAGAAGCGCAGCCTGCAATTCCAGTCTGAACCTTCCCCTTGCGTACCAGTTCATATATGTAGTAGCATGACTTATGGTCCTGAACCAGAACGCCAGTCTCCTCCATCTTATGAAGGTTCTCTTTCGCCTTCTGATAAACCTTCGCATCATAAAGGTCCGTCTCTGCCGGCAGATCCATCTCCGCTCTGTCTACATGGAGAAAAGAATCCGGATTCTCTTTCCCAATGGCTGCTGCCTCTTCTCTATTCACTACGTCATATGGAAGGGCAGCTACTGCTGCTGCCTTTCCCTCTGTAGGTCTAAGTGCTTTAAATGCACGAAATACTGCCATAAAATCTTGCTCCTTTCCCGTAGCGTGTTTGAAAAATCATTCCAGCAATCTGCACGCTCCATACATCCGGTTCAAAAGTATTTTCATTATTTTTCTTCGGCTTTTTTCAAATGCCATACCCTATATTTTACCACAATCAGAATGCTCTTGCAATTAGACTAAATATTTTTTGAGAAAGCTAAATTTTTTTGTATTTTTCTATTGCAAATTGATTTATTTATGTTATTATACTTATAAGGAAAACAAAAATGTAGTTAAGATGTACTCTAATAACTAAAACCACGAAGGAGGTTTTCACCATGACAGACGGACTGAAATGGACGGTCAATCATGTTCCGGGATCTGATGATAAATTCCTGGACCTAATGTCCGAAGAAAACGTAACCAAAGCAAATGAATTCCACAAAAGTTTCCCCCAGTACTCCGTAACACCACTGCAGAAACTTTCTGCTCTTGCTGATTATCTTGGGGTAAAAGGTATTTACTGTAAGGATGAATCTTATCGTTTCGGGCTGAATGCATTTAAGGTTCTCGGCGGCTCTTACGCTATGGGACGTTATATAGCACAGGAGCTTGGACGCGACATCAGCGAACTTCCTTACAATGTTCTCTCCTCTGATAAATTAAGAGAAGAATTCGGACAGGCTACTTTCTTCACTGCTACAGATGGAAACCACGGCCGCGGCGTTGCATGGGCTGCTAAACGCCTTGGACAAAAAGCCGTAGTCAGAATGCCAAAAGGAACCACTAAAACACGTTTTGACAACATCGCTAAAGAAGGCGCCGAAGTAACCATCGAAGAAGTAAATTACGATGACTGCGTAAGAATGGCTGCCGCAGAAGCAGCTAAGACAGAACATGGCATCATTGTTCAGGATACTGCATGGGCCGGCTATGAGGAAATTCCATCCTGGATCATGCAGGGATACGGCACTCTGGTACTGGAAGCCGATAAACAGCTTAAGGAGAACGGTGTTGACCGCCCGACACACGTATTTGTACAGGCAGGTGTTGGTTCTCTGGCAGGTGCAGTTGTAGGGTATTTTGCCCACAAATATAAAGAAAATCCTCCGGTAATGGTTGTCTGCGAAGCAAGTGCTGCCGACTGCCTCTACCGCTCTGCTGTTCAGGCCGACGGCAATCTGGTAAATGTAACCGGTGATCTTCAGACCATTATGGCAGGTCTTGCATGTGGCGAGGGAAATACCATCGGATGGGATATCCTGAAGAACCATGTAACCGTCTTCGCATCCTGCCCAGACTGGATGAGTGCCAAGGCAACACGTATTTATGCAAATCCTCTTGAGAACGATCCACACATCATATCTGGTGAATCTGGTTCTGTTCCGCTGGGGCTTGCATATACAGCGCTTCATGACGAAGATGCCAAAGATCTGAAAGAGGCCTTGAAGCTGGATGAGAATTCCAACATTCTGGTAATCTCCACAGAAGGTGATACAGATCCAGTTCGTTACCGTGAGATCGTATGGGATGGCTTATACGGAACAACCGAATCATTAAGCGAATAATTTTTTATAACAATATGATACTTTTTTACAAAAAACGGAGGTAAAAAGTTATGGATTATAACAAAATCAAAGAAGCTGCACAGAATTATGAAGCAGATATGACCAAATTTCTTCGTGAACTGGTTCATTTTCCAGGCGAGAGCTGCGGTGAGAAGGATCATGTAATGCGTATTAAAGAAGAGATGGAGAAGCTTGGCTTTGATAAAGTTGAGATTGACCCAATGGGAAATATCCTTGGCTATATGGGAACCGGAAGCACTCTCATCGGTTTCGACGGACATATTGATACTGTAGGTATCGGAAACAGAAACAACTGGGAATTCGATCCCTATGAAGGATTTGAGACTGAGACTGAGATCGGCGGACGTGGAACTTCTGATCAGATGGGTGGTATCGTATCTGCTGTTTACGGTGCTAAGATCATGAAAGATCTTGGTCTTCTTAATGACAAATATCAGGTTGTTGTTACAGGAACTGTTCAGGAAGAGGACTGCGATGGTCTTTGCTGGCAGTACATCATCAACGAAGACAAGGTTCGTCCGGAATTTGTTGTTTCCACAGAGCCTACAGATGGCGGCATCTATCGTGGACAGCGCGGACGTATGGAGATCCGTATTGATGTAAAAGGTGTTTCCTGCCATGGTTCCGCTCCTGAGCGTGGCGACAACGCGATCTATAAGATGGCTGACATCCTTCAGGATGTTCGTGCATTAAATGAAAATGATGCTGCAGATGAGACCGAGATCAAAGGTCTTGTAAAAATGCTGGATAAGAAATACAACCCGGAATGGGAAGAAGCAAACTTCCTTGGAAGAGGTACTGTTACTACTTCTGAGATTTTCTTCACATCCCCAAGCCGTTGTGCAGTTGCTGACTCCTGTGCCGTTTCCCTTGACCGTCGTATGACAGCAGGAGAGACCTGGGAGAGCTGCCTGGATGAGATCCGCGCACTTCCATCTGTCAAGAAGTATGGTGATGATGTTAAGGTTTCCATGTATGAGTACTCCCGTCCATCCTGGACAGAGCTGGTATATCCAATCGAGTGCTATTTCCCAACATGGGTAATCCCGAAGGATCACAAGGTTACTTCTGCTCTTGAGGAAGCTTACCACAATCTGTATGGCACAGAGCGTATGGGCAATGCTGAGACAGAAGCCATGAGAAAAGCCCGTCCTCTTACCGACAAGTGGACATTCTCTACCAACGGTGTTTCCATTATGGGACGTAACGGAATCCCATGTATCGGATTTGGACCTGGCGCAGAGGCACAGGCTCACGCTCCAAACGAGAAAACATGGAAAGATGATCTGGTAAGATGTGCAGCTGTTTACGCAGCACTTCCTACTGCTTACTGTAAATAATCCGGAAATATCTGTTTATCAGAACTACAGAAACTGCAACTGTTCCGCACGTTCAGAGCTACACACCTTGCGTAACAGTACCTGTGAATCGTTATCAGAAATTATAAACTGCCATGAGGTTATACGTGTGCCCCAAACGCTTTTCCGCAAGCTGCACACCCTTGGAGCAGACAGCTGTTACAATGTGTCTGCTCCATACCTCCACTTTACACATAGTACTTTTCACAATTAACCAGTACAGCGAAAATTAAGTATCTGCGATATTGACCCAGTATTGAAAAATCAGACCAATCAATATAACGGTTCCTTAATATTCTCTGTACCAGATAAATTTTATTTATATAAGGAGAAAATTCATGAAAACATTACAGGATTACATCGACAAGCTTAACAGCCTTAACTTCAAAGAAATGTACAACAACGACTTCTTCTGGACATGGGATAAAACAGACGAGGAACTGGAAGCTGTTTTCACAGTTGCTGACGCTCTCCGCTTCATGAGAGAGCACAATATCTCCACGAAAGTATTCGAGAGTGGTCTTGGAATCTCCATTTTCCGTGACAACTCCACACGTACCCGTTTCTCCTTCGCTTCTGCCTGCAACCTTCTTGGACTTGAGGTACAGGATCTGGACGAGAAGAAATCCCAGATTGCACACGGTGAGACCGTTCGTGAGACAGCTAACATGGTATCCTTCATGGCTGATGTAATCGGTATCCGTGATGATATGTACATTGGTAAGGGACATACTTATCAGAAAGATTTTATGGATGCTGTAACAGAAGGAAATAAAGATGGCATTCTTGAGCAGAGACCTACTCTTGTAAACCTTCAGTGTGACGTTGATCATCCTACCCAGTGTATGGCAGATATGCTTCACATCATCCATGAATTTGGCGGTGTCGAGAATCTGAAAGGCAAAAAGCTTGCTATGACATGGGCTTACTCTCCTTCCTATGGTAAACCACTCTCCGTTCCACAGGGTGTCATCGGACTTATGACACGTTTCGGTATGGACGTTGTTCTGGCGCATCCGGAAGGATACGATGTAATGCCAGAGGTTGAGGAAATTGCTAAGAAAAATGCTGAGAAGTCCGGCGGTTCTTTCACAAAGACAAACAGCATGGAAGAAGCATTCAAAGATGCTGATATCGTTTATCCAAAGAGCTGGGCTCCATTTGCAGCAATGGAAAAACGTACCAACCTCTATGGTGAAGGCGACTTCGACGGAATCGATAAACTGGAGAAAGAGCTTCTTGCTCAGAACGCAGAGCACAAAGACTGGGCTTGCACAGAAGAACTTATGAAGACTACCAAGGACGGCAAAGCGCTTTACCTGCACTGTCTGCCAGCTGATATTACAGGCGTAAGCTGTGAGACCGGTGAGGTTGATGCAAGCGTATTTGACCGTTACCGTATCCCGCTTTATAAAGAAGCAAGCTTCAAACCATATGTAATTGCAGCAATGATCATGCTCTCCAAATTTGAAAACCCACAGGATATCCTGAAAAAACTGGAAGTAAAGGCTGCTCCGAGAATTATGGAATAATGCTTTTCAGGGGGCTGTAGGAATACAGCCCTTTTTTGTTCTCATTTTTGATGGTATTTCTTATACTTGATATATTTTTAGTATATCAAATGTTACTGTTCACTCCGCGACCAGTAACTATCAAATTGCTATTTTATAGATTGTTTACGATAATATTTATAGAAGTGATTATATTAGAGTATCGCCCACACAGACTTTCTGCGGAATATTTATCGCAATTCGCAGGAATAATTTTTTAACAAACTCTGGTTTACTCCTTCCTAAATATTTATCAGAGGAGGTTTTTATGATATATAAAAGAAAACGTATCGTGGTTGCCCTTGGCGGCAACGCACTTGGAAATACACTTCCAGAACAGATGATAGCAGTAAAATCTACTGCAAAGGCGCTCTGCGACCTTATTGAGGAAGGTCACCAGGTAGTTGTGGTTCACGGAAACGGACCACAGGTAGGTATGATCAACAACGCTATGACTGCTCTTACCCACGAAGATCAGGCACAGCCAAACACTCCGCTCTCTGTCTGTGTAGCTATGAGCCAGGCTTACATTGGCTATGACCTTCAGAACGCGCTCCGTGAAGAACTTCGCAAACGTGGCTTCATGCGTACACCGGTTGTCACCGTTGTCACACAGGTTCGTGTAGATCCTGAGGATCCTGCATTTGAAAATCCAAGCAAACCAATTGGTAAATTCCTTACCAAGGAAGAAGCTGATTTCCAGGCAAAAGCCTACGGGCATGTTATGAAAGAAGACGCAGGCCGCGGCTACCGCCGTGTGGTTGCTTCTCCCAAGCCAGTGGAAATCGTAGAGCAGGATGCCATCAACAGCCTTGTAGATGCCAACAAGATCGTCATCTGCTGTGGCGGGGGCGGAATCCCGGTAACCTTAGAAGGCCACCATCTAAAAGGTGCTTCCGCAGTCATTGACAAAGATTTCGCAAGCTGCCTGCTTGCAAAGCAGCTGGATGCAGATATGCTGATCATTCTGACGGCTGTGGAAAAAGTTGCCGTTAATTTTGGCAAAGAAAATGAGAAATGGCTGGACGATCTTACTGTTTCCCAGGCCAGAAAATACATTGAAGAAGGCCAGTTTGCCGCTGGATCTATGCTGCCGAAGGTTCAGGCCTGCGTAGACTTTGCAAGCTCCGGCACCGGCCGTACAGCTATGATCACCCTGTTGGAAAAAGCCAAAGATGGTATTATGGGAAAGACGGGGACACAGATTCATTTGTAAGAAGTGTTTGGGACTGATAGAGTCACCAATAATAGAAATTTGACCTCAAAGCTCACTTAGATTTTTTAGCAGGGTATGGTTTACACCATACCCTTTTTATACGCCAGAGCGTGTTTGAAAAATCATTTATGGTGTTTCTCTTCCTCTTCTTCCACCAGTCGCGATGTTTCTTCTGATGGTGCTGAAATCACGGCTGCTGCCACGATTTCACAAGGCGGATTCTCTTTCACCGCATCTACCGCAGCCTTCACTGCGGCTACATCACCGCTTAAAAATACAGTTGCATGACCTCCGCACTTGGTATGCCAGGTACGGAATTCTACATCTGATGTTTTCAGCATCTGGTCAAGGACAACTACTGCATTGCAGCTTCCCAGAACCTCTACCAATCCTAATGCTCCATAAGACATCTTCTATTTCCTCCTGACATGTTCTATTTGTTAATGGTCATCTTAAGTGCTGTTTCCGTGTCTGCTGTGGGGGATGCAATTACCGTATGGGAAACGATTTTACCAAGGGGCTTCGCAGTCTCCAATGCCACTTCCATAGCTGCATTTACATCGGAAACACTGCCGCGCATTTTTACACAGGCTCCACTTTTCAGTCGGTTTCTCTCTACGCTCTGGATCTTTACATTTGCAGCCTTGGACGCTGCATCAAGAGCAACAAAGCAAGCTACCAGGTTATCCAGCTCAAATACCCCAACTGCCATACCATCATAGTTTTCTGCCATTTTATCCTCCTTGTAAGACGGGAAAATGGGGTACTGCTCACTCTGTTCACGTAAAACGCCCACGGAACTCTTCTCCCGACTGCTTTCTTTTCCATTAGTATACCTTGTTTCTATCATAATTACAAGTAATTTCTGGCTGAAATCTCACACAAATTCACAAAATACAACAAAATCCCACATTTTATATTCAAATGTCGTTTTCAACTGCTTCCGTGTATAAAAGATTCCATACTTTAGCTCATTTTTCGGAAATGTCTTATATTAGACAATAGCTCTTAAAGAGAGCGTTCTTTACAATTTAACATCCATATCAGTAAGTTCCTTCACATCATTCACTTTCAAAACAGCTGTATCATCTCTATGTGCAGTTATCACAGCTTTACCACCTTTATCTCCGTTAATGGAGAGCAGGGAGTCGTAGTATTTTTTTGTAAAAATGCAGGGGTTTCCAAGTTTTCCTTCGCAGGAGACACAGGCGATTCCTTTGCCTGATGTTTTTAGGAGGGTGATGAGCTGGCGAATTGTGGCGATGGTGAGCCAGGGCTGGTCGGAGACGGTGAAAAGGCAGGCATCAACGTCTAAGTTGGCTTTTAAGCCGATTTTCAGGGAGGATGAGATTCCCTCGTCAGGATGGGGATTGATGTATACGTTTACACCCAGGGATCTTGCGGCCTGCTCTATTTCTTCGTACTGGGTGACTACTGTTATTCTTTTATAGCAATCTCTCTGTTTAAATAATCCCCCCTTTATTTCACCAAGAGGTGCAATTACTTTATTGCATTCTATATGTTCTTCTTTATAGCCTTCCTTATTCTGCTTTTCCAAATGTTCACCGCATTCCACTTTTTCAATACACTCTATTTCTTCAAGTTGTTCAGCCACCACCATCAGCTTCTCCAGAATATGCCGGTACATGGGCTTCCCGTCAATTTCATATAAAAGTTTGTTGCTTCCAAACCGACGGCTGTTTCCAGCTGCCAGCATGATCAATGCAATCTTCATGATTTTTCTGCCTCTCTTAAGCTGCCATATGCGGCTATTGTGCCTTGCTTTGCCAGGTCTTCTACTATGTGTTCTGCCGGAGAAGAATCGGGCAATACGTCTGCTTTATTTAAATATACACGGTAAACTTTATGATCTACATTTTTATACAAACCGTGAACAGAGGTTGCTATCTTTTCTATGTCTTCTGCGGTAACAGGTGCTTCCAGATTTTTTTCAAGAAAAGAGCTGGTGTATTCGGCGCGATGGGCGGTCTCGCAGATGGGCTTACCAAGACAGTCCAAACCAATCACACTTACTACCACGTCAGCAAAATCCGGGATTACTGGTTCCCAGTCGGCAGGAACCTTCAAGGGTTTTCGTTTCGCTCCGTCTGCTTCGATCAGCATAACATCACAAAGAGGAACCAGTTTCTTCAATGCGGTTTCCTCTATGGCACACATTTTTCCAGAGATTTCTTCAATATCGGCAACTGCTGCAAAGCCGTGTTCCTTTAATATTTCCGGAACGCACTCAATGCAAGTGCTCTTTACCAGAGGCAGCATGGGATCATATGCCATATGAGTGGTTGTGGAAATAATCACTTTTTTACCCAAAGCCTGTAATTCTTCATTCAGACGGTAAATCAGACTTGTCTTTCCACCACCACCGACTACAGCGATCACTGGGTATTTCTCTATATCAAGTTTTAATAAATCCAGAAAATATCCGTATCTTTTCATCCTGACCTCCTTCATGCCAATTATTTTTATGCAATGATTCATTGCCTGACTTCATAACCATAAAAAACAATTCTATAAAAACTACATAGGCTTCATAACATTTCCCAAGCGAAAACATGTTAATAAACGCAATATGACCAAACTAGTCTGGCAATACACCCTCACTGAGCAAAATCTCCACCACACTTCCAGCAATACATCTGGCCTTATCCGAAATGGTAAAGCAGTTCTTCTTCTCCTCTTTTCTGGGGTCGATATCGGCGATTTTCATTCCAACAGGAACATTGTAGCCTTCCTTTATAATTCCCCTTAATACGCCTGTTATAGAGGCTTCTACAGGGGTTTCTCCCACATAGGCAAGAATCTGTCCTTTCTCTACAATATCGGCAATATGGGCCATATTATGGATTCTGCCGGCACCCGGGGAGTGGATCACACGTTCTTTGCTGACACCGCCTACCATTCCGGGGACACCCGTATTTGGAATAGCCGGGCCCTCAGTGATGATTCTGGCAAGATCGTGACCTCGCATGGTTTCCACAACGTAATCCACGTCTTCCCCGGCAAAAAAGCCTGGTCCCAGACCAATGGTAAGGGGTGCCATATTTCTTGAAGTTCCAAGATTTCTCTTTGCAAGAATTGCGTCTACCAGAGCAGCTACCTTGCCCTGCGCAGAAAGTTCAATAATACAATTACCTGCCGGATCGACCATAAGTGGAATTTCCCCTGCTTGCCAGACTTGCTCGCATTCTTCCAGAGAATCTATTCTTCTGCAAAGAATCCCTTCTACTGCTGCTGTCCCATCATACACAGCTTCGCAAAATGCAACTTTTCTGCGGATCGCACTTGGTTTTTTACATTCTAAGATCAGTACACGATAGCCACAGCGATGCAGTCTGTGGATCACGCCGCTTGCCAGGTCTCCGCCGCCGCGGACTATTACATATTTGTCACTCATACTTTTTTCCTGCCCATTTTTAATATTTTAGAAAAGGCGGGGAAGTCCCCGCCCTCTGATATTTTTGTATTATAACAATATTGCTACATGCTAATCGTTTTTTCATTTGATTTAATCAATTTCATAACAATATTGTATTACAATTAATATTATAACACTTTTTCCATTTACAGTATAGTATAAAATACATTTTAAATATAGAACCGGCGAACAGTAGGTTACTGCTCACTCCGTTCACAGCAACGCGCTTCGCGATGCACAGAAATCATGCATTCGCATGATTTCGCGCCGCACTTCTCGGGTTTTCTGTGAACTATGTTCACAAAAAACACCTCGCGGAATGCCACCAATGATCAGTAGCAACAGTAGCACTTAAATTATTTACCCTCAGCTGCCATATTCTCCTTGTTCACCTTCTCCACTGCATTCACAATATTCTCATACCCTGTACAGCGGCAAAGGTTTCCTGCCATATGCTTGCGAATGGCATCTCTCGTAAGCTTCTCGCCCCGCTCAAGAAGCACTGTGGCAGACATAACAAAGCCTGGTGTGCAGAATCCGCACTGGATGGCTCCTTCCTCAATAAAAGCTTCCTGAATCCTGGTAAGTTCGCCGTTTTTCTCAAGGCCTTCCAGGGTGCGGATATTCTTTCCTTCCGCCCAGACTGCCAGATAAATACAGGAGTCAATGGTCTCACCGTCAATGATCACAGTGCAGGCACCGCATTCACCTACTTCACAGCCTTTCTTCACAGAGGTAAGCCCAAGGCGATTTCGCAGCATGTCAAGAAGAGATTCTCTCACGTCCACATACTCAGCTACCTCTTTTCCATTTACGGTACACTGTACCAGCCGCATATCCTTTTTCATGACTGCTCACCTCCTGTTACATTCTCAGCATCAGATGAAGGATAAATTTTTCCATTTGCACTTATATTTTCGCCTGAAGTTGTCCGGACATCCGGCACTACAACTCCCGTCACCATTCCCCTGCGAACACTCTCCTTCAACGCGCGCTTCGCGATTTCTCCGCCAATCTGCAGTCGGAACGCCTTAGAAGCACGCCAGGAATCTCTGGGATTGATTTCTTCCCTTACCAGCTCTTCCACCTTCTGGTAAAGTTCCTCGCCAATTTTCATGCCCCTCAGCGCCTCTTCCGTCTTCGCACACCGATACGGCACGGGTGCAGCTACACCAAAGGTGATCCTTACATCCTCCAGAACCTTTTTCAGAGGATCGATTCTGCTGACTACACTACAGCTCAGGGTCGCAATATCCATTGCATTTCGCATGGAATACTTAATATAAAATCCATGATATCCCTGATAATCCTTCCCAGGGATCACAATGTGGGTGAGCACATCTCCCTGATGCAGATCCACCTTACCAGGTCCCAGATAAAAATCCCTGATGGGAACCATCCGTCCACCAGTTCCATCTGCGATCCGCAGCATGGCATTCAGTGAAAAAAGTGTAGGTGCACTGTCCGCACTGACCGCACCATTGCAGACATTTCCGCCAATAGTACCAATATTGCGGACCTGGGGTCCGCCAACCTGATCTACTGCTTCCCCCAGAACCGGGATCAGCTTCTGAATCACCGGATCATTCGTCACATGGGAAAAAGTAGTTCCTGCACCAATATAAATATCGCCAGACTCCATCTGCTGGACTCCCTTGATTTCCTTAATATCACGAATGCTCACTAAAGATGTGCCAGCCATTTTGCCCTCACGGATCTTGATCAGCACATCACTTCCCCCGGAAATCACCCTTGCATCCGGATGCTCCTTCAGAAGAGTTACCGCTTCCTTAATGGTCTCTGCATTATAATAATTTTCAATATCGTACATTCCTCATGCCCCCTTTCTCAGATCAGTCCGGCCTTTGTAAAACCGTCTATCAGTCTTTGCGGTGTCAGAGGAATCTCGGAAAAGCCGATGCCAGTTGCATGAAGCACAGCATTCCGGATGGCCGGTGCACTTGGAATTGCAGGAGGCTCGCCGAGGGCTTTATTTCCATATGGTCCCATTGGATCGTTCAGCTCTACAAACTCAGCAGTCAGATCCGGAGTATCCATCATTGTCATCATTTTATAATCCAGCAAAGTCCCATTTAAGGGTCTTCCTGTTTTCTCATCGATAAGAAGCTGCTCAGAAACTCCATAACCGATTCCCATGAACATGCCGCCATGAACCTGCATTGCTGCAAGCTGCGGATTCAAAAGGGTTCCACTGTCATGAACATTCACAATATCCAGAACCTTGATCTTGCCAAGTTTCATATCTACTTCTACTTCCGCAAAACAACAGCCGCTGGCAACTGTATTCTTCTTCACCTGTCTGGAAACCTCTGCTGTAAGGACAGAAGAATTACTCAGGCTGTAATAGCTCTCCATAGCCAGATCCTCAAGAGAAATCGCAGGCTTGCCATCTGCCAGAATATAACCATCCTCCAGTTCCAGCCGATCCACATTACCTTGGACCAGTGTTCTGGCATATTCTAAGATTTTCTGCTTCAGCTGCTGCGCACATTCCTTCACAGCTGTACCGGTGACGAAGGACTGTCTGGAAGCATAGGCACCTGTATCAAAAGGCGTCACATCTGTATCCTGCTGGGTTACAATATGTACCCTGGAAATATCCATATGTAAGGTCTCTGCTGCCATCTGGGAAAATACAGTATCCGCGCCCTGTCCAATCTCTGTAGCACCAACCTGCAGCTGTACACTTCCATCCTGATTCAGAGACAGCCTTGCACCTGCAATCTCCAGAGAAATTGGCCATACACCAGTCTTATAGGAAAACAGTGCCATACCAACTCCACGCCGGATATCGCCAGTCTGGTTCTGATATGCTTTCCGTTTCTCATCCCAGTGAATATACTCTGCTCCTTTTTCCAGGCACTCAAAAATACCGTTGGTATTCGCTGCGATTGGCTTCAGATAGGCATCTTCATAATAGCCATGGATCAGATTTTTTCTGCGGAATTCCAGCGGATCCATACCGATTTCATAAGCAATATCATCCATAAAGCTCTCTGTGGCAAAGCAAACCTGAGGAATACCATATCCTCTCATCGCCCCTGCTGTAGGACAGTTGGTATAGACGGTATATGCTTCTCCTCGGATATTTGGACATGCATACTGAAGTCTGCTGGCTGTCAGACCATTGGCTGCTATGGCATGTCCGTGGGATGCATAAGCTCCCTGATTGGAATAGGTAGTCATCTCTTTTGCAAGAAGATGTCCTTCTGCATCTACGCCTGCTTCCATGTCATATTCAATGGAGTGACGGGTTCTGGTATTGGTAAAGGTCTCCTCACGTGTAAGCTCGATCTTCACAGGGCGACCGCCCACCTGCATGGTGAGAAATGCATTCAGAGGTTCATAAAGCACCTCCTGCTTGTTGCCAAAACCACCGCCTACATAAGGCTTGATCACACGTACCTGCCCCCAGGGGATTCCAAGTGCCTGGCCAACAATACGGCGTACAATATGTGGAATCTGTGTGGAAGAAACCACCACGATCCTTCCCTTTTCCATATAGGCGTAAGAAATATTATTCTCAATATGGCAGTGCTGGACAATAGGTGTCTTATAACTTCTTTTCAGCTTCACGGCAGCCTTCTCCATTGCGCTGTCCACATCTCCGATCGCAAAGCTGGATCTTGCCAGAATGTTATCCTTCTTGTCAAGATGAATGGGATGCTCCGTTCCACGCATGGAAATCTTCGGGCTCACGACCACCGGATATTCCTCATATTCTACTTTGATCAGCTTCAATGCCCTGGAAGCTGTCACTTCGTCCTCAGCTACTACAGCTGCAATATCATCGCCATAATACCGTACTCGTCCGGTGAGCAGATTACGGTCTGCCACATCCTGATGAGCAAGCTCCACAGACCAGGGATGTCCTGGGGTTGGATAACAATGATTCGGTACGTCCTTAAAGGTAACTACCTTTACTACGCCGTCCAGAGCCTCTGCTTCTCTGGTATCAATGGATTTTACCACGCCGTTTCCGATCTTTGCATGATAAACCCTGGCTACCAGACACTTATTCAGGATCAGGTCATCTGTAAATTTCGCACGTCCTGTCACTTTCTCATAAGCGTCTACTCTTGGAACACTCTTTCCAATCATATGCTTCACCTTCTTTATATTTTTTGCAGCGGATGCCTCCAATCCGCCCTTTACCCCCTCATAAAGGAATGGCCGACGCCGTTCAAAAAACAAGTTTACGGTTCTTCTTTGAACTGATCGTCGGCCCCTTATGCTTCTTCTCTTTCCGTCTCAACCTAAAAAATATTGTACAAAATATTCTTTCAATGCAAAATTATTGTATCATATTTCACCGGTGTTTTGCAATAATTTTATAAATAATTTAGCTGTTTTATCTGTATAATTTTGAAATTTCTGCAAATTCAAAGTTCTATCAGCCTGGAGCATGTCTGGAAAATCATTCCCGCAATCTTCATGCCCTGCTTTGCGGTATATTTCACCATGGAATATTGCGTAACTGCCATAATCGCTTCTCTAATTTTTCGCCGTATAAATCCCCCGCAGATCGTAAATCGCATGTCTTGGACACTTCACTGCGCACATTCCACAGCTCAGGCAGACAGACTCTTCTATCACTGCACAGTTATCTGTAACCCGGATTGCCCCGGCCGTACAGGTCTTCTCGCAGATTCCACAGCCAATACAGCTGACTTCACACTGTTTTTTTGCCTCTGCCCCTTTACTCTTATTTGAGCATTTTACTACGATCCAATTGGCACATTCATGGACATGAATGATCTTCTGGGGACATACCTTCCCACATGACCCGCAGCCGATGCATTTTTCTTCATCTATTTCCGCCACTCCATACTCATTCAGGGAAATGGCGCCAAATTTACATTTCTCCACACAGGCTCCACAGCCAATACATCCATCTTTGCATCCATTGTCCCCTGCTGTAACCCTGCACCCCCCATTACATGCCACAACAGCTGACCGATACGGAAATTTCTTCTTTACTGCCATCTCTCATCCCTTCCTTTCATATGGTGTTTCACTAAGAGGAAGGCTGTAACGCCTTACACCATCTCTTCGGAAATAGGCATCTGCTATTGCGGGTGCGGTGGGAATGGATGTAATTTCTCCAATACCAATAGCACCGCAGGCAACCTTAAGGCCTGGCTTGTCGATAACAATGGCATCGATTTTCGGAATCTCATGTGCACGGAAAAGACCTAAAGAACCATACTTGGAAATAGGTTTACAGTTCTCATCAATGGGATATTTTTCCCGCAGGGCAAATCCTATGGACATTACCACACCACCCTCGATCTGTCCCTCACAGGACAAAGGATTTACTGCTTTTCCCACATCATGAGCAGCAACTATCTCTTCAATCTTACCAGTCTTGGAATCCAAAATACAAACCTGGGTAGCATATCCATAAGCCACATGGGAAACCGGATTGGGCACATTTGCACCAAGAGGATCGGTCTTCGCAAGATATTCTGCATAATAAACCTTACCGATCATATCTTCTACGCTTAATCCTGCTTTTTTATCCTCCATCAATTTCTCACAGGCTCTTCTGCAAGCCTCACCGGTGATCAATGTCTGTCTGGAACCGGATGTAGTTCCGGAATCCGGTGAAATCCAGGTATTGCTGCGCTCGTAAATGATATCCTCTCTTTTTATATCTGTATTACTCACGATCATCTGGGTCAGTACTGTGCCAAGCCCCTGTCCAATGCAGGATGCTCCTGAGTAGATGTGAAGCTTCTTATCCTCTTCATAAATCAGTTTCACGCGGCCAGTATCCGGAATTCCAACACCAACCCCTGCATTCTTCATGGCGCAGCCAATGCCCACCGCTTTTCCTGCTGCCAACGCAGCTTCATATTTCGGCTGTACTGCTTCTAAGGTCTCCACAAGGCCTGTGGAATCATCAACAATCTGACCATTTGGAAGTGTCTCCCAGGGTCGGATCGCATTGCGGTAGCGGATCTCCCATGGAGTGATTCCCACCTTATCTGCCATCATATTCAGAAGTGTCTCTGTAGCAAAACAGGTCTGGGTAACTCCAAATCCGCGAAATGCTCCTGCCGGCGGATTATTGGTATAGTAAGCAGTTCCCTCAATTTCAAAGTTTTCGTAGTGATAAGGACCTGCTGCATGGGTACATGCGCGCTCCAGAACCGGACCGCCAAGAGATGCAAATGCACCTGTATCCGCGGCAACCTTTGCCTTTACTCCCATGATATTTCCATTTTCATCACAGCCCATGGTCATATCCATATAAAAAGGATGGCGCTTAGGATGGACCAGCAGGGATTCTGCCCTTGTAAGCTTCATCTTAACCGGTTTCTTCGTCACATAAGTAAGAAGCGCACTTAAATGCTGCACGGTCATGTCTTCCTTACCACCAAATCCGCCGCCTACCAGCGCATTCTGTACCTTTACTTTGTCTGTACCAAGAACTAAGCTGCATTCGTGCAGCGTCTGGTGTGCTGACTGGTCTGTGGAATATACAAAAACATCTCCGTCTTCATCATAAAAAGACACGGCACATTCCGGTTCCAGAAATGCGTGTTCCGTCCATGGTGTCTCAAAATGATGGGAAATCACATATTTGGAATTTTTTATAGCCTCTGCTGCATTTCCCCGGCTGATATGTTTATATGCACAGATATTGTTCTCTTCCTCATCAAATACCTTTGGTGCATCTGGTTTCGCTGCCTCTTCAATCGTATGAATGTGAGGAAGCACCTCATACTCAACCTGGATCAGCTTCGCTGCCTTATCCGCAGTCTCTTTATCCCGGGCTGCCACAAGTGCAATGGCATCTCCCAGATAATGGGTAAGCCCTCCTATCGGAATCAGTGTATACTGATCATGCTTCAAATGTCCGATTTTATTCTCTCCCGGAATATCTTCTGCCGTAACAACTGCCTCTACTCCAGGAAGTGCCAGTGCCTTGGTCTTATCAATGGAAAGCACCCTTGCACGCGGATATTTACTTCTCAGAGCAGATCCATAAAGCATACCATCCAGGTAAAAATCGTCTGGATATTTTCCGGTACCAAGAACCTTTTCCCCAACATCGATTCTTGCTACTCGGGAGCCAATATGCCAGTCGTTGTTAATTTCTTCCGGAATTGTCCCCTCCTGCATAACTTTAGCCGCGATCCGTACTGCATCTATAATTTTTACATATCCGGTACAACGGCAATAATTGTTACGCAAGGCATATTTGATTTCTTCATCAGTGGGCTCTTTATTCACATCCAGAAGAGCTTTCGTACACATTACCATGCCAGGAATGCAAAAGCCGCACTGTACAGCACCAGCCTTTCCGTATGCATACGTATATACCTTTTCTTCCCACTCTGTCAGACCTTCTACTGTAATGATATTTCTGCCATCCAGCAGATCTGTATCCGGCACACAGGCCTTACAGGTTCTGCCATCGATAATCACTGTACAGGCTCCACAGGCACCCTCACTACAGCCATCTTTTACAGAAGTCAGATGTAACTCATCACGGAGAAATCTGAGCAGCTTTTGATTTTTTTTCGTCTCTACCCTCTGGCCATTGACTGTAAATACTGCCATGTTGGACTCTCCTTTCTACTACCCCATGAAAGTCAGATGCTTTTAACTGCGCTCCTAAACTTTCACAGTGAACTATGAGAAACACATTCTGAAGGTTTCCCAAATTATCGCAGCAGTCACCAAGATCTTATGCATGAACATACTTCGGCTCGCTGCCTGTCAAAATATAGACACTGTCCACAGCCCTTAAAAAGCTGTGGACAGTATTTTCTATTACTTTATTTAGTTATCAGATATCCGTAATCATCGATCACTGCACAGATCAGCTTCTTCAAACCGTCATACAGTTTGTCTGCCGGATCGTCTGCCTTGCAGTCTGTGATCTGGCCTACAAATCTCACCTTACAGGTCTTATTCTCTTTATCCAGAACAACAAAACCATCGTTCTTACTGTCTGCCATGTCTTTCTCATTTGCAAACAGAGTAAATTTATCCTTGTATGGTGCACTTGCGTATGGGCAGAAGCTCTTACAGTTGCCGCACTCATTACACATATAATCTACGTGGATCACCTGATTCATAGCCATTCCAGGAACCTTGATGGAAATATTGGCACGGTTCGGACACACATCTACACAGTTCTCACAGACTTTGTTACAGGTAAGACATCTCTCTTCCTCTGTCTTCGCCTCTTTACTGTGCTTCAGGATACCTTTCTTTTCGAAACAGTCTTTCACATCACCTGTCACAGCTGCATCTCTGGTAATCTCTTTGCCAAGAATATCTTTCACTGCCAGCTGTGCATCCCGGATTCCCTCTACGATGGTTGCTGCGCCTCTGGCGCCGTCTCCGGCAACATAGACACCACTCACGCTGGTTTCAAGAGTCTTATCGTTGACCTTTGCTTTTCCTCTTTCATCTACTACGATCTTGTTGGCAGTGTAGAAATCGGTATCAATCTTTTCTCCAACAGCTACGATCACGGTATCAGCCGGAACCTCTACCACATCCTCAGTCTCGGTTACACTTGCACGTCCGGAAGCATCCATCTGGCCAAGCTTCATCTTCTTGCAGAGCAGTCTGCCACCATCAAGACTTACCGGAGAAAGAAGTTCCTTAAACTCAACGCCCTCCTCCAGAACTTCCAGAAGCTCATCCTCTGCAGCTGGCATATAGCGTTTGGTTCTTCTGTATACAAGATAAACATGCTCTACGCCTTCTGTGCGTTTCGCAGCTCTTGCAGTGTCCATAGCAGTGTTTCCGCCGCCGATTACAACTACATTTTTGCCAATATTCAGCTTACCATCATTTGCCTTGAAATCACGAAGGAACTTCAGAGCGTTAACGGTCTCACCTTTTTCCAGTTTCAAAGTGCCAGGCTTGCCAGCTCCGATTGCCAGGATCACAGCATCATAACCCTGTGCTTTCAGATCTGCCACAGAAGTGATCTCTGTATTTGTGCGGATCTCTACACCCATCTTCTGGATGAAAGAAATATCTTTGTCAATGGCGTCGTCTCCAATACGGAATCCAGGTATCACGTAACGGATCACGCCGCCAGCTTTCTCTTCTTTTTCAAAAATGGTAACTGCTGCGCCCTCTCTTGCAAGGAAGTAAGCAGCTGCAATACCTGCAGGACCGCCACCAACTACGGCGACCTTCTTACCGTTTGGCTCGCCAGCCTTGATCTCACCGATCAGCTGCTCATAGCCATGCTCTGCTGCTGTCAGCTTGGTGCCACGGATATTTACGGATTCTTCGTAGAAATTACGGGTACATTTGGTCATACAGTTGTGTGCACATAAGGTACCTGTAATAAATGGCAGGGCATTTTTCTCAAGGATCACTTCAAGTGCTTCTTTATATTTCCCCTCACCAGTCAGTGCTACATACTGTGGAATATCCTGATGGATTGGACATCCTTCAGAACACGGTGCATAGAAGCAGTCCAGAAGAGGAACTTCTTTTGTGCTCTTTCTGTTCGGAACCGGCTTAATGTTCTTCACATGATGCCCATCAGTAATAGCATCTGCTGCCAGCTTCTTCAGTGCATCCACATCGATTCCTTCCCATTTCTTCGGGCAGATTCCTTCCACCTTATCCGCTACCTGGGTAAATCTCTGATAGCCGCCTGTCTTCAAAAGGGTGGTAGCCATAGTTACAGGCCAGATACCGCATCCCACAATTTTGTCAATATTGAAATAATCTGCACCTCCGGAATAGGAAATTCGAAGTTTTCCTGCGAATTCAGCAGAAAGTTTGGCTGCAAGGGAAATGGACAATGGGAACAAAGCTTTGCCGGACATGTACATTTCTTCACTTGGAAGCTCATTTCGGGTAACATCAACCGGGAAAGTATTGGTAATCTTTACACCAAATTCCAGCCCCAGTTCTTCGGATAATTTCATCAGACGTGTAAGCATGGGGACTGCATCCTCATACTGCAAATCGTCTCTGAAATGGAAATCGCCGAATACCATATAATCATATCCCATCTCATCCATGGTCTTTCTTGCAAAATCATAGCCAAGAAGGGTCGGGTTGCACTTTACAAAGGTATTCAGATGTTTCTCTGTAAGCAGATAATTTGCAATGCTCTCAATCTCCTGTGGAGGACATCCATGCAGTGTGGAGATCGTAGCAGAATTACAGACATTGGATGGGATTGCTTCGATGTCTTCTCTGGTAAAGTTCTGGAACTTGTCAGCATTGTCCAAAAGCCATTTTCTGCATTCCTGGAAAATAACAGTGTCCTTTGCTTCCATCATTCCGTCAATAAAGGTATTGACCTTTTCTCCCTTAATTCCTGCAAGATCATATCCTACGGAAATATTAAACTGGAACCCATCCTGTGCACCCAAACCGAATTCTTTTGCAATCACATGAAGGATAAACCATGCCTTGATGTATTCGCCCATCGCGTCCGGAACAGTCAGCTCAGTAGACCATTCGCAGTTATAGCCCTCATCATCTGCAAGAATACAAGGTTTATTCACACATGCAGAAAGCTCTGCACCATCCATCTTCTGAACCGTCTTCAATTCAAAGAAACGGGCTCCTGCATAATAAGAAGCGATGATATTCTGTGCAAGCTGGGTGTGGGGACCGGCTGCCGGTCCCACTGGTGTCTCCAGGTTTCTGGTAAAAATAGTCATATCATTCTTCGGATCTGCTGTATATGGGCGATGTACCCCAAATACAGTGTCCTGCCCTTTTTTCTCCTGAAGGACCCAGTCCATCAGCTGCCCGAAAGGCATACATGTCATCATATCGCTCATATTTATTTTCCTCCGTTAATATCGTCAGCCAGTTCCTGTGCAGACTGACGGCAGTCAGCCATAACCTTATCTACGTCACAAACCAGCACTTCCCTGTCTTTCATAAGAACCTTGCCGTTACATACAGTAGTCACAACGTCATGTCCTGTAGTTCCAAACAGAAGATGTCCGTTTACATTGTCTGCTCTCATAGGTGTAAGCGGGTTGTAATCCATTACGATTACATCTGCAGCTGCCCCCTCTTTCAGAACACCAAGTGGTTTCTTAAAGTAACGGTTGGCAATAACTGCATTGTTCTCAAAGAGCATCTTGGGAACCTCACCCCATGCAGCATTTGGATCGCAGAGATGATGCTTGTGAAGGATATTGGCAACCTTCCAGGATTCCAGCATATCGTGGGTGTATCCATCAGTTCCAAGTCCTGTAACGATTCCCTTATGTACCAATTCCATAGTAGGTGGACATCCACAGGCATTTCCCATATTGGATTCCGGATTGTGGACAACCATGGTGTCAGTCTCTTTAATTAAATCCATCTCATGCTCGTTAATATAAATACAATGTCCCAGAAGCGTCTTCGGCCCAAGAATATTCCAATCGTAAAGTCTGTCTACAATTCGTTTGCTGTGCTCCTTCAGGCACTGATGAAGGTCATAGATTCCCTCTGCAACATGAATATGATAGCCAACACCGTCTGGCTTCAGTTCGTTACACAATTCCATGGTCTCATCGGAAATAGTGAAAGATGCATGCATGCCCATCATAGCAGCGATCATGTCGCTGTCATCTGCAAGTGCGTGTTTGATAAAGTTCACATTCTCCATTACAGATTCTCTGGACTTGTCCATGCCGTCACGGTCGGAAATTTCATAGCAAAGGCAGGTACGGACACCAAGATCCTTAGCTGCTGACTCAATAGCACTGAGGGAACCGGTAATATGTCCAAAGCTTGCATGGTGATCAAATACAGTCGTTACACCATTCCGGATACTGTCGATGTAAGTAGCCATCGCAGAAAGTCTGGTCTGCTCCAGGGTAAGATGACGGTCAATAGTCCACCACTGTCCATCCAGAATATCCAGAAAGCCCTTGGGATTATATCCTTTAATACTCAGACCTCTGGCAAAAGAGCTGTAGATATGCTCATGGGTATTGATAAATGCAGGCATGATAACTCCGCCTCTGGCATCTACAAATTCTCCATCCGGATATGCCTTCTTCACCTCATCTGTAGTCCCCACCATAACTATGGTGTTACCATCCATTGCAACTGCACCGTTCTCTATAAATGCCTTGGATGCGTCCCGTGTGATCATTCTTCCATTACCAATAATAAGCATATGGCATCCTCCTTTACTTGTTAAAATTGTTGAATCAAATAGCACAATTCAACATTTTTTAGGATATTTTATACAGATAATGTAACACATTCCCATATAAATTTCAATAGGAAATCTAAAAATATTTTTGGCTTTCTCAAAATTTTTGTTCAAACAAACTAACTGATCACAGCCAAAACACGCTCTAGGGCACGTTTGAAAATGCTTTCTACAAGCTGTACGTCACAATTCGAGGGAGATTTTGCCCGCAGTCTGCATAAACATGAAAACAAGGCAGTCTGTCAATTAAACAAACTGCCTTGTTCTCTCTATTAATGGATTTTTCAAACAAGCTCTAATCCATAGCTGATTTTCCATCTGCATTATTCGTATATGTATCTTTATAACTCCCGGATCACATGCAAGAATTTCCGGCCCTTTTTCCATAATTCAGGATCAATTTCCACCTCATAACCTTTGCCATTCTGCACATGCCAGTCATAAAAAGAGCGGTCTTCGTCTGCATATTCTTCCATAACATTCATGATCGTACCGCCATGCACCACAAGTGCTGCCAAAGAAATCCCATTACGGAGACAACCATTTACAGCTTTCTGGAAGCCGGTCACATTGCGTCTTTTAAATTCCTCTCTGCTCTCTCCTCCCGGAAATGGCAGTAGTCCACCAGAATCGATCCAGGACTGGTAATGTTCATTTCCGTCCAGTTCCTGATAATTTTTATTTTCAAATTCTCCAAAATCACATTCTGCAAGCTCATCAATAATATTCAGCTTTTTTCCGGGAAAAAGGATTCCTGCTGTCTGGGTACAGCGGATCATAGGACTTGCATAAACTGCCTGTACCTCCGGATAAGCAAGCTGCGCCAGCATATTCCCAGCCTCCGGACAAAGAGGTTCATCCGTTCTTTTTCCTATATATCTTTTTAACTTATTCCCCTGGGTTTCCCCATGACGAATCAGAATAAGTTTAAGCATTTTTGATCACCGTCCCAATTCCACATACTACACGTATTACCTTTTTGCTTTTTGATGCGAGATCCGTACAGACTCTTCCCACTGCCTCCCGGTATTTCCGGTCAAAAACATCCATGGGGACAACGCCGTATCCTACTTCCTGACTTACCAGAATGATATCCGGATTTTTCTCCCATAATTCTTCTGCCAGTCTGGCCACATCTTTGTCTGCTTTTAATTCTTTTTTGATATACTCCTGAAAATCAAGGACGCCCTCTGCATTCATAAGCTCTTCTTTTTCCAGATCGGCTCCCTTTTTCCAGCAGACATCAGGATGATGTTCTTTTGCATATGTGCTCTTTCCCTGAAAAGCACCTCCAATGATCATTTCCATTGTTACAATTTCTCCTTTTTTCCCAGTTCCCGGAGCGTGTCTGTAAAAGACTTTCTGCAAGATGTACGTCACAATTTGTGGGAGATTTTGCCCGGATGAGGGCGCATAGCAGGCTACGACAACCGAATTCGGGCAAAATATACCGCAAAGTGGGGCGTGCAGATTGCGGGAATGATTTTTCAGACACGTCTAGATAAATACAGAAACAACAGCCAGTACAACAGCCATTCCCACCTCACAAAGGCACAGAAAATATCCTGCCAGGTCACCTGTGATCCCGCCAAAATATTTCATTGCTTTATAATGATAATAAAGGAAAACAAGTACTGCAGTTCCAAATGCCAGAATACCCATCACAGGCTGGATCCATATCATCACCGCCAGCAGAATTCCAAGATAGACGATCAGCACATTTCGCACAATCATATCTTCTGCTTTTCTGGAAAATTCTGCTACAGTTCCATCTTTACGTGCCTTTGGAAACATCATGACACTGATTCCGGACAAACATCTGGAAACCATAAATCCGAGAGCCATAATCAAAAGTGCCCGCCTGTCCGTCCACAACTGGCTGTAAGCTCCATACCATATCAGAAAAAAAGCACAGGCTGTAATAACCGCAAATGCACCGGCATGGGAATCTTTCAGAATTTCAAGACGTCTCTCCCTTTCCTGCCAGGAGCTTAATGCATCCGAAGTATCCAGAAGACCATCTACATGGATTCCACCTGTCACCACTACCGGAACCAGTACAAGAACTGCTGAGACAAAAGACGGATTAAATCCAAATTTTCCGCCTGCCCATCCTACCAGATAAGAAAGCGCTCCAATTACCAGGCCGATAAAAGGAAAAAAACAGAATGTATATTTCATATTCTCCTTGTTCCAGTCTGCCATTGGCATAGGGATTTTTGAATACATGGCAAATGCCACTTTAAAATTATTCCACAGCATTTTCAATGATTTTTCCTCCTTTATGCCAGATTGGAATCCCATATACTACTTCAACCACCTCATCAGCCATTTTTCCAATGTTTTGATTGATTATCCCCAGATATTCCTGATAGCGGATGGTATCGCCCTCATAACTGGCTGCTTCGGAAAAAATCTCATTCGTGACAATCACCAGATGACGTACCTGGCTACTCAACTTTTTTATGCCTTCCAAAACGGCTTCCACAGTTTTTTCACCAGCCCCTTTTTCCTCAAACATCTCATTAGCGGCAAGATTGGACATACATTCCAGAAGAACCACAGCATTTTCCGGGAAATCCAGATTCTTCAATCCGGTATAGCATTCAATTGTCTCGAATCCTTTTCCTGCACGCATTTTCCGATGACGTGCCACACGCTTATGACTTTCCTCGTCATATGGATGCATGGTTGCAATATAGATTCTTTTTGCCGGTCCAAAAGATACTATTTTATCTTCTGCAAAAGCAGATTTTCCGCTTCCGCTTCCTCCGGTCACGACTGTCATCATATTAATTCAGCTCCTCGTACTGGTCCACGTGAATATCATCAAATGTACTTAATGTATTGTAAAGAGTAGCTCCCATATCAAGAAACGGACAAAGGGCAATGGCTCCAGTGCCTTCCCCAAGACACATGTCAGCATGAAGCACAGCTTCTTTTCCAAGCTCATCCAGAACAAGATGTGCTGCCGGTTCTTTGGACACATGACTGGCGATCATATAATCCGCTGCCTCCGGGCAAAGTCTGGCTGCTACAAGTGCGGCAACTCCGGAAATAAAACCGTCAATAAGAACCGGAATCTGTAATGCAGCTCCACCAAGATACACACCTGCCATTCCTGCGATATCAAGACCTCCAACTTTTGCAAGCACGTCTATGGAATCTTTTGCATCCGGCTTATTTAAATCAATGGCTTTCTTAATCGCCTGAATCTTGCGGGTAAGCCCATCGCTGGAAAGTCCTGCACCACGGCCAGTCATGGTTTCCACAGGTTGCCCCAGAAGCACAGATGCAACTGCACTGCTGGTTGTGGTATTTCCAATTCCCATCTCACCAGTTGCAAAAAGACGATACCCCTGAGCCTTCAGTTCTTCTACCATAGCAATTCCTGCTTCAATTCCCTTTATGGCTTCGTCTCTTGTCATAGCCGGACCTTTCGTCATATTGCGGGTTCCATACATAACTTTCAGATCTGTACGTGCTGTAGTATCTCTTACCATTCCCACATCTACTGGCTTTACATCCACTCCACACTGGTGGCACATTACACATGCGGTAGTGGTTTCTTTTACAAAATTATCTGCTACAATTGCAGTGACTTCCTGTCCTGTCTGGGTAACCCCCTCTTCTACCACGCCATTGTCTGCACACATGGCAACAAGAGCCTTTTTTCCAAGATCCACTTTCTCATCCCCTGTAATTCCAACGATCTGCGTAATCAGATCTTCCATTTTTCCAAGGGAATGGAGAGGCTTGGCGATGCTATCCCATCGTCTTCTGGCTGTTTTCATTTTTTCCTCATTCAGAGGCTTTATCTGTTTAAGTGTTTCTTCTAATGTCATGATTTCCTCCCGCTGGTAAATACCAGGAATTTACTGAATATGTAATTTAATGCCAGAACTACAAACTGGGTGATAAATTTGCCGGCCATATCATTCATGTGTATGATCTCTGCAAAGAACCATACGCCTGCTACTTCGATCACCATTGTTACACCTCTCGCTCCGACAAATTTGCAGAATGGACGGATATGGTCTTTCAAAGTCTCGCATTTGTCCTGAAAAACAAATTTAGAGTTTACCACATAAGCAAAAAGAATTGCCAGAATAATCGAGATCACATTTGCAAGATCTCTTTGAACTCCTGCCTGGCGCAGAAGAAAAAAGCTCACCAAATTCACCAGTGTAGTACATCCTCCAAAAAACACATAACGTACCACATCACTGGCATACAGTTTCTTAATGAGAGCAGTCATGGTTTACCTCCTGATAGACATCCTCTTTTCCACGAAGAATCTGGGAAATGATATAACGTGGACGCCGTTTTACTTCTTCGTATATTTTTGCAATATAATAGCCGATGATTCCAAGACTGAGCATAATAGCGCTTCCAATAAGCAAAAGAACGATAAGGGTAGTTGTATATCCCTCTACCGCTCTGCCGGCAAAAAATTGTACCAGCGAATAAATAATCAAAATCAGGGAGCATCCAAAGCATGCCCCTCCTACGACCGTTACAAATTGCAACGGTGCTGTAGTAAAAGCCACAATATTGGTAAACGCGTATTTTATCAAGGACCAGGTAGACCACTTAGACTGTCCAGCTTCTCTGTCCCGCACCTCAAATTCCACATAAGTGGTCTTAAATCCCACCCAGGATGAGGTCGCACGGAAAAACATATTTCGTTCTGGCATAGAAAGAATACTATTCACTGCTTTCCTGTCCATCATTTTGAAATCCGAAGCATTCTGCATATTCACACCTGTAGCCTTGGACATGATTCCATAGAAAAAGCCAGCGCTCTCTTTGTGAAGCAGACTTTCCGTTCCTCTTGATTTCTTTACGCCTTCGATTACTTCCCATCCCTGCTCCCAGAGATGGTACATGGAAATCAAAGTTTCCGGCGGGTGCTGCAGATCACAATCCATAACTGCCACCACATCTCCTGTAGCCTGGGCCATTCCTGCATATACTGCTGCTTCTTTTCCGAAATTTCTGGAAAAATGAACGCCAAGAACATTTCCATCTTTTTCTCCGGCTTTGGTGATTTCTTCCCAGGTTTTGTCTTTTGAGCCATCGTCAACAACAACTAGTTCGTAGGAAATGCCGGCTTCTGCTAATACTTCATGAAGAACACGACAGGTTTTTCCTACCATCAGTTCTTCGTTATAAGCTGGCAAAACCACTGATAATCTGCTCATTTTTTCATCCTCTTCTCTGCTGACAGCCTTGTATATTTATGTTTAAAACGTGACAGCAGATCTTATTCTTTTCGATTTTTCAACGTTCCCATTATATTACAAATCCAGTGGGCAGGCAACCTTAATTGATATTCTTCAGAATTTAATAACAAAAAAACGATAACCAACCGGCTACCGTTTCCGTTCTGTACCTTCAAAACTACATACATGTTACATCCTAATGGAATCATTTTACCT